>OGST01000045.1_pt1 | contig 118790 bp, 118 predicted proteins | sample 1574021 | NCBI WGS metagenome assembly OGST01 (sample SAMN03295847, study PRJEB24534) | human gut metagenome | isolation source: fecal sample 7 from infant 6 | host: Homo sapiens | place: USA: Pittsburgh, PA | collected 2014-07 | reverse complement strand
ATTTAATAATTTACTTTATTTATTATATTTTTTTAATCATTTTTTAATTTCACTTAAATAGTAACTAATATGAATAAATCACTATATTTTCTATTTATGTTATACTACTTTATATACATACATAAAGGGGGCACACATTATGGTATTACATCAAAATATAATAACAGCTTATGTGGGTACGTATACCAATAGTAAAAGTAAAGGGATATATCGCATAAACTTTAACAAAAACTCAAAAGAAATAGAGAGAGTGGATCTTGCTTATGAAGTAGAAAATCCAACTTATCTCGCACTTGATACTGAAAGACACATACTTTATTCTACTTGTAAAATAAATGATAAAGCGGGGGTAATATCATTTAAGTACTGGCAGGAACAAGATAAGCTAAATCTAATAAATTATAATCTTTCTGAAGAAAAACAACCCTGTCATATAAGTACAAATAATGATAATCAAGTAGTAATTTCATCAAATTATCATGAAAATAAGATGATAGTTTACAATACTTTAGAAGGTATCATACTAAATTACCCATCTATAGGAACGCATACACAATCTGATTCTGATGATAAATTAATTGAAAATCCTCATTTTCACTGTTCTATGTTTACTTTTGATAAAAAATATATAATCTCTACCCAATTAGGTATTGATAAATTAGCTGTTTATGAGTTACTCAATGGTACACTATCAGAAAAATCAGAATTAAGCTATCATTTCCCGAAGGGAACAGGTCCAAGACATATTACTTATGTTAATTCAAAATACATATATGTTTTAAGTGAATTAACATCAGAGATTTTTGTACTTAGATACAAACCATCTAATAATAATATCTTTGAAAGCATTCAAGTAATAAGTACTATGCCATTAAACTATGATGGTAAAAAAAGTGGAGCTGCAATAAGAATTCATCCAAATAAAAAATTCCTTTATACATCTGATAGAGGAAATAATTCTATAAGCTTATTTTCAATTAATTCTACAGATGGAAAACTAAAATTGTTAGAAACTGTATCATGTCAAGGTGATTCTCCAAGAGATTTTCAAATAGATCCAACTGGTAGTTATCTTTTTGTCGCAAATGAAAAATCAAATAATATATCTGTATTTTCTATTGGTCCATCAACTGGAAGCCTGACATTTATGAATTCTCATGAAATTTATTCACCAACATGCATTGAGTTCATTTAACAGATTACAATAAATAATAGCATTAGATTGACTATTTCCAAGTCAATCTAATGCTTTTTTATATTATTAATAATTTTATCATTGAAAACCTTTTTACTTTTTGACATACCTATTGATGTTTACTATAATAGAAAAAATAATTTATTTAGGAATACAATGATATATGATGATAAGTATAAAATGAGCTCATAAAACATAACATATAACATTATTTTATGGACTAACTGTCTGTTAAAGTATTCTATAGTTATAGGAGGATTTTATCATGACAAAACAAACTTTCATTGAACAAATTAAAGCATCTACCAAATCAATAAAATGTGACTTGGTGATTAAAAATATAAATATAGTTGATGTATTTAATAAAAATACCTTTATTGATTCTATAGGTATAAAAAATGGGTATATAGTTGGTATTGGAGACTATGAAGGAACGGAAACTTTTGATGGAACGAATAAATATATATGTCCTGGTCTTATAGATGCTCATTGTCACATTGAATCAAGCTTAACCTCTCCAGCTGAATATTATAAAGCCGCTCTTTTAAATGGCATTACTTCTGTTATTGCAGATCCACACGAAATCGCTAATGTACTTGGTCTTGATGGTATTAAATTCATGCTTGACTCTTCTGAAAATATCCCATTTGATATGTATTTTATGCTTCCTTCATGTGTTCCAGGAACAGAATTCGAAAATTCTGGAGCTGTATTAAATGCAAAAGATTTAGAATCTCTATATAAAAACGAAAGAATACTAGGACTTGCAGAAGTTATGAATTATCCAGGAGTAATTAACTGTAATGAAGATATTATTAATAAACTTTATGATGCCATTAGTAATAATAAAATAATTGATGGACATGGAGCTGGTCTTACACCTATGATGGTAAATTCTTATAGATGCGCAAATATATCTACAGATCATGAGTGTATTTCTAAAGAAGAAGCCCTTGAAAAAATCCGAAGAGGTATGCATGTGTTAATAAGAGAAGGCACTGTAGCGAAGAATCTTAAAGAATTACTTCCTGCTGTTAATGAAAGTAACAGTTCACGCTTCTCATTATGCACCGATGATAAACATATTGATGATTTAATGAAAAATGGTTCAATCAACACTTCCATTATTGAAGCTATAAACTTTGGTTTAAAGCCTGAAACAGCCATATCAATGGCATCAATCAACACTTCTTCCTTATACAATATAAAAAATAAAGGTGCTATTGCCCCTGGATACATTGCAGACTTTATTATATTAGATGATTTAACTTCATTTAAAATAAATAGAGTTTATAAAAAAGGTTTGCTCGTAGTAGATAAAAGTAAACTGCTAACTAGTATACCAATAAAAAATACCCTTAAAAATCTTAAAATAACAAATTCAATAAACATTCCTATTTTATCTAAAGATAGTTTTAAAGTTTCATTTACTAATGATTCTACAAAAAAAATAAATATAATTGAAATTATACCAAACAAGCTTGAAACAAAACATTTACAGTACAATCAGAGTGATTTATATAATCAGAACGTAAATACTTCTGGTACTTTCAATTTTGAATCCTACTTAAAAAATGATCTTGTGAAAATAGCAGTAATTGAAAGACATAAAGCAACGGGAAATATAGGTCTCGGAATATTAAAAGGACTTGGTCTAAAATGTGGAGCAATTGCTACAACTATCGCCCATGATTCTCATAATCTTATAGTAGCTGGTACTAATGATAATGATATGTTGTTTGCTGTACAAGAACTTAAAAAAATTGGCGGTGGAATAATTGTAGTTCAAAATGAAAAAATTCTTTCTTCCATAAAACTTGAAATTGCTGGATTAATGACATCAAGATCTTATAGTGAAATAGATTTTGAGCTAGAAAGTCTTCACAATAGTATAAAAATAGTAGCACCCAACATTAACTTTAACCCATTTTTAACACTTTCATTTCTCTCACTTCCAGTTATTCCTTCAATAAAAATAACTGATAAAGGTTTATTTGATGTAACAAATTTTAAGTTTATAAAAATAATAGAATAAAATAATAGATGAGTTATTGGATATAAAAGTCCAATAACTCATCTATTATTCCACATCATACACTATCTCTGTAATAACTATAGACAACTCCTCTAATAACGAAATCTTATTGCCAATCCTACTCTCCCTTGGTCCACTAATTATTCTTAATATTGGTCTAAGAGGAAAATTAGGAATAGTTTCTTCAACTCTTGCTATTTCTTCTGTACTTAACCTTACTACAGTTCCTTTTGGAAAAGGTATTATTATTCTACAAAATACACTTATCAAATTATAATCAAACATCGTTCCTGCATTTGACATTAAATATTCTAAAACATCACTTGGAAACATTGCTCTTTTGCCTGGAAGATCTGTAGATAAATTGTCATATGCATCTGCAATACTCACAATTTTACTTAAATCAATTATGTTTTCATCAGTAAGTCTATCTGGAAATCCAAGTCCATCTGGACGTTCATGATGCTGCAAAACAATAAGTTTGCTCAAACTATTAATATTATATGTACTTGATAAATATTTATATCCAAGTCTTGGATGATGATTTAGAATTTCAATTTCACTTTCTGTAAATTGTGTTTCCTTTTCCATCAATCTTTTAGGAATAAGTGATTTTCCTATATCATGTATAAGTGCGCCTATACATAATGCTTCTAATTTTTTCTTTGAAAACTTCATAGCGATTCCTATAGTTAACGAAATAACTGCAACATTAACACAATGAGAATACATATAATTATTCATACTTCTAATATCAACTAATGCTAAAACTAAATCTTTATGACTTAATATATCCTCTATTATATTTTCTGCCATCTTTCCTATATTATAAAAATAGCTTTGTTCCTGCCATGTATAGTCCTGCTCACTATTTCTAAATGAATTTCCATTATTAAGTCTTCCTATATTTGAAAATGCTTCTTTTATAGTTATTATAGCTTTCTGCCTTATTTCAGGCTTTATGATATCTTCAATTTCCTCGTTGCTATATTTATCAACTATGTATATAGATAGAATGTTTATTTCTTTTATTTTTGTTATAGTATTTTCTCTTAAAACTACTCCTGCTCTTAAAAGAAGCCTTCCATCTATGTCATATATAGTTTTTCCTAATACAGTATTAGGTCGTACTTTTTCAATCGGAACCAGCCTCATAGCTGCTATTCCCCCCTAAAATGATACAATTATAAATTTTCCCAAATGTCTAAATAATTATATGTACACCATTTATCTCAAAATGCTTATATTATTTATCAACCCATAAATCTACAACTTATTTTCTATACGTGTTTTTGCATTTTTAAATTAGCTCATATATAATCTTTAGATATGTTCCAAAATTCAGGAATAATATAATAATTTGTAATTTTAGTTAAACCATAAGTTAGAGTATTATATAATTAAAATTATATTTTCTTTAATTTACCGAAATTTATTTCTAGTATAATTCCACTAAACTCTTACTTGTTTATTTCTTTAGATCCTGCTTTTGTTCTTATCTTTTAATCATTTTTCATTTGAAACATTTGGATTTATTTTTTGAAGCAAAAGTTTTAAAGCTTTTCCTCTTCTAATTATTATATTCGTGTACTTGTAGTAAATTTGAATAGATTAAATAAATCTTTTTTTACTTTTAAGAAAAATTATTATGGAATATAAAAAATAAATAATGGATATCTCTATATTGAAGTAAAAATATCCATTATTTATTAAATACAAACTATTTTATTCCTTGTAATGCGGCAATATTTAACAAACTCCAAGGCTTGTTAAAATGTGGCTGAAAAAAGAAATCTGTCATAGAAAGTTCTTCAATTGTCATTTTATTTTGTATAACAACAGATAAAGTATTCATAAATTGTGTTAAATCAATTTTTGAAATTATCTGACCTCCAAGTATTCTTCTAGAATCCTTATCAAATACTATTTTTAATGTTGCAGGTTCATAAGTCGGCATAAATTCTGGTCTATAATTATCTGTTATCAATACTGAATCAATATTGTAATGTGTAGTCAATCTTGCGCTTTCCTCTGTAAGACCTGTAGATGCTATACACTGTTCATATATCTTTATTCCTGATGTCCCCTGAGTCCCCATATATTTTATCTTTGGTTCTTCTATATTAAGAGCAATTAATGTGCCCATTCTTACTGCATTAGTTGCCAGTGGTATATATCTAATATCTTCGGCTGGATTATAAATAACACTACAACAATCACCAGCTGCAAATATATTTTCTTTACTTGTTCTCATATACTCATCTATTAAAATAGCTCCATTATCTAATGTTTCAAGCTTTCCTTTTACAAGAGTATTGTTAGGTACAAAGCCTATACATAAGATAACAAGATCACATTCATATTCATTTTTATCAGTTACTACATGTGATACCAGTCCATTACCTTTAAATTTCTGTACCTTCTCTCCAAGTACAAGATTAATTCCATGACTTTCAAACTCATTTTCTGCTATATCTGTAAATTCTTTATCTAGATATTTTGCCATAATTCTTTCTGCAGTATCTATTAATGTTACTTCTTTACCTTTCATTTGAAAAGCTTCAACTAATTCAACACCGATATAACCGCCACCTATAACAATTACTTTTTTAGAATTGTTACTTTTCTCTATTATTTCTTTTGCATGATCATAATTTTTACATAATAAAATATTTCCAAGATCTCCACCTTCAAATTTAGGTACAACAGGCCATGATCCACAAGTTAATATTAATTTATCATAATTATCTTCAAACTCTTCATTACTACCTACAATTTTCACTTTTATTTTTTTCTCATCAAAATTTATATCTGTCACTTCATGGTTCATATTTGTTTTGACACCCATACTAGCTAAATTTTCTGGCGAATTATAAAATAATTTTTCTGGCTGTGTAACTACACCACCAACACTTAATGCTATTCCACATGAAAGGAAAGAAATATTATCATTTTTCTCATATACAACAACTTCATAATCTGAATGTAATTCCTTTAATTTAACAATTGCTGCTGTTCCTGCATGAGTACATCCTATTACAACTACTTTCATTAATATATTCCTCCTATTTTTAAAATAAAAAGTATATCTATATTATGTTGATTATAGCTTATTTGTATACTATACAACTTAGTTATAGTATAAATAGTATTAGCATTTTTCTAATTTCATACGTAAAAACTCTGGCAATAATACCAGAGTTAAATTAAAATTATCTTTTAAATATCAAAATTGAAAATCATCATCTAAAAAATTATCTATAGATATCTCTTCATTTTTTTCATAATTATCATCAATATCAATCATTACACTTCTTTTTCTGCTTCTTGCAGCTTTTCTTTTGTTTTTCTCATCAAGTGAAAGTTTTATTAATTTTATTGCTTCAATTGGTGTTTCGCACCCTCCTAAAACTACTATATTATTATCGTTATTATATGTAATATATGTACTTTTATAAACTTCAAAACATTTTGACACCTCATTTGGATCATATCCATCTATCTTTAGATTAATTCCAAGGTAATCACAGTCATATATATCCGGCTGTACAAATACACTATTTTCAATTGCTAAGTCTACAGCTGTTTTAGCATCTTTAACACCATCATATAGCTTTAAAACAAGTCCTGTTCCATCTGCTGTATTTATTCTAAATGAATCTTTATTATCGATATTTCCATCTGGATGAATACCTATTATATTATACGCTAAATCAAGACTATCAATAACTTCTTTATTAATTTCTTTATATGTGTTTCTCTTGTTATTATCTACAAACTTAACATCATTAACCATGTCCATAACACTATTTATATCATTCCAACATTCAATAGTATTTTTAAATGCAAGTTCATCTTCTTTCAAACTAGGCAATATGGCAACAACGTTTACTTTTGCATTTGGAATAGCTGCTTTTGCAATTTTTATAAAAGTCTTTACTGCTCCTGATCCAGTCCCTCCTGCCATTGTTGAAAATATCACTATAGCTTCTGTCTGAGGATACTTTCGTAAAAGTGTCCCTATACCACTTACATTATCACTAATCATCTCCCTTGATCTAGACCTATCACGTCCTGATCCATCTGTACCTGGATATAAATACACATTTTTATCCATAACAGCATTCTTTAAAGGTTTAATATCAAATAAGCTACTATTAAAAAATAAACCATTATACCTCTTATTTTTACTTAAAAGTCCATCTACTATATTTCCTGCACCTTGTCCTAAAGCAATTAATAACATTTTACTTTTTTCCATGTTTACTCCCCCGATTTTATTAAATATCTAATTCTTTCTATTTTTCGACTTAAATTTATTCATTTCTTGTATTTTTTATGATATTATCATTTTATAATATAATTGCTACATTTTAAAGAATTTTTTGGTATAAAAAAATCATTTGAATTTTAGGGGGATTTTAATTTTGGAAAATAGTAATCGTTTCATTAATATCAGTAGTAATAATTCTGTCGAATTAACTAATAGAAAAAGAGGTGATATACCTTACTATACACTATCTCAAGTAGCTTCATTATTAAATGAAAATGAAGGTCAGATCCGTTATTATACAAATATCTTTGATGATATCTTAAAAATAGAAATTGCTGATAAGCAATTTATCTATACAGAATGTGATTTAAATAAATTAGAATTTCTTATAAAATTAAAAAATAAAGGTATGACAATAAAACAAATTTCGGATTATTGTGATAAATTATCATTAGACACACCTGAAACTTTTATAAAAGAATCTAATACTGCTTCAATAAATGACTTCATTAAAATTTTTGTAGACAGTCAATCTAAAGAGCTTAATAACTTAAAAAATCAACTATCTGAACAGATAGAATCTTGCATTACAAAACAACTTAATATAATTTCAGATAAAATTATCAATGAACAGAGAAAACAAATACACACTTTAGAAAAAAATATCTTTAATTATGTTAATAATTTTTTTAATGAACAAAATAGTATACTTAATTCAAAAATAGACTACTCAGATTCAATTCTAAAGTATGAAAATCTTATTTCTGAAAAGAATGAAATTTTTAAAAATGAAATAGATCTTAAAATCCAGTCATTTTCAGAAGAACTTAAAAACAACTATATACTAAGCAACAACAACATTTTAAATGAAATAAAAAAAGCAAAGGATGTTATCTATCAAGCATATTCTATAGAAAATCAAATAGCAAAAGAAGAGGAAAATGTTGGCCTCTTTAAAAGATTATTTGGATTTAAATAGTTTTTTAAACAACTAATAAAGCATCCATTTTCATGGATGCTTTATTATAATATACTGTTTTAGTTTAAAATAAACTTTTCAACCACATGCACAATACCATCTTCATCATTAGAAAGAGTAATATAATTAGCTGCTTTTTTCACATCATCAGTTGCATTTTCCATAGCAACTCCTAATCCTGCATACTCAACCATAGATAAATCATTTCCAGCATCTCCACATGCTATAATTTCATCTTGCTTGATTCCCAAATATTCTCCTAATTTTTTTAGACCCTTACCTTTATCTACTTCTTTATTTGTAAATTCTAAAAAGAAAGGTGCACTTTTAAACACACTGTATTTTTCATATAAATCTTTTGGAAGTTTCTTTATAGCTTCATCTAATTTTTCCTGTGGATCAATCATCATAACTTTTACAATATCTTCATCATCTTCAATTTCATTAAAATCTTTTATTGTTGCTTTAATCCCATTTATATCACATTCATGCTGAGTATACTGACTCATTTTAGGAGTTATTAATCCTTCCTTTACTGAAAAGGCATGTATATTAATATCAAGTTCTTTAGCTGTCTTAAATATTTCTTTAAGATCAGATCCCTTTAATAAGCTACTTGTTATAATTTCCTCTGTTTTACTATTAATAACGATACCACCATTGAAGCTTAATACATAATCATCGCCTTTAAAAAGGTCTAATTCTTCTAAATATCTTGTAATTCCAGTTAGTGGTCTACCTGACGCTAAAACAACTTTTACTCCTTTTCTTTCTGCTTCTTTTAATACTGATTTAGTTTTTTCAGATATTTTCTTTTCAGATGTAAGTAATGTTCCATCCATATCTAGTGCAATTAATTTGTACATTTTTCTCCTCCATACGCCAAATACTTATTTATATTTAAAATTTATATTTCATTTTTACTATTTAAGTATACCATGAATCACATTTTCTTAATATAACTACTTAAATAAAAAATATATTACAGTAGCTTACATGATATTTACGATTTGTGTAACTAATTGTAGTTTTTATTCATATTATGATTATGTATATAGGAAATGTGAGGTAAGATTTATGCTTGAGTCATTATTGCTTGTATCATCTTTATGTATAGATTCATTCGTTGCCAGTATAGCTTATGGAACTTCAAAAATAAAAATTCCACCAAAATCTGTTATAATAATAAATCTAGTATGTACTTCGACTTTGGCGTGTTCATTATTTATCGGTTCTCTTTTTAAAAGCTTTCTTCCTGGAAATCTTCCAGCTGTTTTAGGCTTTATTATTTTGATGTCTCTTGGAATTTATAGACTTTTCGAATATTTGTTTAAAGCATATATTTCTAAAAAAACAAAATGTGATTATCCTTTAACCTTTAAATTATTTGATTTTAAATTCGTTCTTCAAGTATATGCTGACGAAACAAAAGCCGATTTTGATAAATCTAAATCTCTTAATTCTAAAGAATCGTTTTATTTAGCTTTAGCTCTATCCTTAGATAGTCTTGCTGTTGGTTTTGGTTCTAGTTTATGCAACATAAATTATGTTCAAACCTTGGTATTATGTTTTTTAATAGGAGTTTCAGCAGTTTCAATCGGTGTATTTTTAGGTCAAAAATTCTCTGAAAAACTTCATTTGGAATTATCATGGCTTTCAGGTGTATTGCTTATAATACTAGCTATTGTTAGAGTATTGAAATAAACACAGAATCCATGTATTTCATTTTACTTAACCAATATTCCTATTAACTAATATATATCTTTAGATTTTATACTTGATTAGGCAAAATAGCTGGTATCAACTAAATTGATACCAGCTATTTTAAAAAATTATATTCTAAATCTATCTGCTTGTTTATCAAGTTCATTCATATCCTTTTCAAGAAATTCATAAAAACTTTCTTCTGTGAATTTAAATGAAAAATCTGTGGATTCTACTGTTTTTAAATATTTTATAATAATATCCTCTAGATCTTTATTCTCAACATTAAAAACTATTTGCAGCATATCACATATAGTTCCTTTATTAAACTTTTCTTTTCTTCTCTCTGCTTCTTTTTTTATCAAAGAAAGTTTATCTCCTCCAATTAAACTATACTGTTCACTCAATGTCATATATCCATTTCCAAGCATATTCATATATTCATCAATAAGTGATTCCTTCGTATTTGGTACAACTTTTCCGCTTGCCATCATATCTTTTATTATTTCATAAGCTTTATCTTCAGATACACCAAATGCAGCTCTTAATATATCTGTATTTCTGAAAAACTTTTTATTTTCAACATTGTATTTTGCTCTTTTCTCTATATATTTAAATAATTCTTGATTATCATAAGCCATTCTAAAATCCCCCGTTAGTTATTATTCAAATTTAAAAATCTTTCATATTGTTTATCGAGTTCTTCTAAATCTGACTGAAGAAATTTATTATACATTTCTTCATCTAATTTTATACTAAATCCTGGAGAGCTTGCAAAAGATATAAATTTCAATATAAGTTCATTTAAATCACTATCACTTACATTATATACTTCTCTAAGCACATCAAAAAAGCTTCCACCCTCATAAGATTTTATTCTCTTTTCAGCAGTAGACACTACTATTGAGTATCTATCGCCACCAAATATATCTACCTGCTCCTTAATTGATCCATATCCTTTTTTCAACATATCAATATATTCATCAATAATATCATATTTTGAATTTCCTATATTCTTTCGAGACATTATATTTTTAAAAACTTCATAAGCCTTATCTTCTGTAAGAAGAAATGCATCTTCTAAAACATCTGTCATTCTAAAAAATGTTTTTCCCCTAACATTAGCATTTGCATGATCTTGAATATATTGAAGCATTCTTTCTTCAGTATCTGTCAACATAACAATTCAAGCTCTCCTTCCTTATTAATACTGTAAATATAACTACATACAAAATTATTCTATATTTAGAATTTTATTTATTTTATCCATATCAATATTTTCTTCAAATATTTTAGCAAGCCTGTCATATTCTTTTTCTTTATATTCATTTACTCTTTCAATAAGTTTTTCTTCTGATATAGAAATATCATTACTAGTTTTAAGACCTCTTACAAAGGAATTTATAAAATCCTCTGAATCAAATATTCCATGAAGATATGTTCCAGCTATGGTTCTTTCTTCATTACATACTCCTATTACTACACCATCAGTATCCTTAATAAATGGAACTGCTTTTTTTCCAATTTTACTTATTCCATTATGAATTTCATAGCCACTTACAATATGTCCTTTTATGGATTTTATATCTCTTAAATCACATAATATATCAGCATGTGTTTGCTTTGTTATTTTAGCCTCATTAAATCTTGTTTTTATATCCAAGAAACCAAAGCCTTCTTCTTGGCTTATATCACCTTCAACACCAAGTTTATCAAGAACAACAGAACCAAGCATCTGATATCCGCCACAGATTCCAAGTATAGGTACTCCGTTTTCCTTTACTTCTTTAATCTTATTAAATAGCTTGTTTTCTTTTATTGCTCTTAAATCATCAATAGTATTCTTAGTTCCAGGAATTATTATTATATCTGGATTTCTTAATTCTTCTGGTTCCCTTACATATCTCACATTAACTCCACATATTCTATCTAGCATGGTAAAATCAGTAAAATTAGACATATGTGAAAGTCTAATTACTGCTATATCCAATTTTCCTTCTTGCTCTTCATTTTTAATCTTTTCGGTTACACTATCTTCATCTTCAATATCAAACTTTTCATAAGGCATTACCCCTAGTACAGGAATCTTTATTATTTCTTCTAGTTGTTTTTTTCCATCTTCAAACATTTTTTTATTGCCTCTGAATTTATTAATAATGACACCCTTTACTCTATCTCGATCCTTTTCCTGCAATAATTGAAGTGTACCTACTACTGATGCAAATACTCCTCCTCTATCAATGTCTGCTACTAAAATAACAGGAGAGTCTGAAATATTAGCCATTGCCATGTTAGATATATCTGTATTTTGTAAATTAATTTCTGCACAACTTCCTGAACCTTCTAAAACTATTACATCATAATCTTTTTCAAGTTTTTCATAAGAAGCTTTAACACGTGCTTTTAATTTTTTATTTAACTCCTTATACTTATAAGGTTCAATATTGCAATAAACTTTTCCCTCTACTATTACCTGAGTACATCCTCCACCCGGTTTCAATAAAACTGGATTCATTAACACATGGGGTTCAATTTTGCATGCCTCTGCTTGAACAACCTGAGCTCTCCCCATTTCCAGTCCCTCTTTTGTCACATAAGAATTTAGAGAAATATTAAGTGCTTTAAAAGGAGCTACATTAAAACCCTTATTTTTCAAAGTTCTGCATAATGCCGCTGCTAAAGTGCTCTTTCCAACAGAAGATGCTGTACCTAAAAACATGATGCTTTTCTTTTTCATAATATACCCCTTCCACTAGTTCAATTAATTAGTGTTTAAATTTAAAATTTCTTCACAAGTGTAAATTACATAATTCTTATTGTCTTTTATAGATTTATTATTGAATTTAATGCGTTTATTATCTTGATATTTTCTTCATGACCTTTTACAGCAATTCTAAAATATCTCTCATCTAAACCACGATAGTTACTGCAGCTTCGTATAAGTATGTTTCTTTTTAGTAACTCTTTTTTTAATTCCATAGATTTATTTATTTTGAAAAATATAAAGTTAACACTAGGCTCATATACTTTCAAATAATTAACTTTCTTTAGTTCATTATACAAGTAAATTCGTTCTTTTTCCATAAAATCAATTGTTTCAGCAATATATTTTTCATCTTTTAAGCATACCCTTGCTGAAATGTCAGCTAAAATATTTATATTCCATGCAGGAAACATTTTCGAGATTTTTTCACAAAGCTCCTTATTACTACTTAGTCCATATCCTATTCTCAAGCCAGGTAATGCGAAAAACTTTGTAAGTGATTTTATTATGATTAAATTTTTATATTCTTCTATGCAAGAAATAAGCGAAAAATCATCATCAATAAAATCTAGAAAAGATTCATCCACAACAACAAATGTATTTGTAAGTTTTGAATGGTTTAATATCTTTATTAGAAGTTCCTTAGAGACTATTGAACCTGTTGGATTATTAGGATTACATATAAAAATCATATTAATATCATCATTTATTTCTTTTAAAATACTGTCTGTTAATGCAAAATCATCATCTTCCTTCAAATTATATATAACAATTTCTTTTGAAATGGATGATACAGCTTCTTCATACTCAGAGAATGTTGGTGCAAGAATCATTGTCTTATCTGGATTAATAGCTCTTACAACACTATATATAACTTCTGCTGCTCCATTTCCTAAAATCAAATTATCCCTAGAAATAATATCAGCTCTATCTAATTTTTTATTTTCATACTCACTAACAGCTTCTTTTAATTCATAATAAGAAATATCAGGATATTTCTCTATCTCTTCCAAATTTTCTTTAATAGAATCTTTTACACTTTTAGGCATGCCTAATGGATTTATATTAGCAGAAAAATCAATTATTCGTTTCCAATCCATATTATAATTTCTTCCCATTTCTTTAACATTTCCACCATGTCCAAAGTTAGCCAAACTAATCTCCTCCAATTTTTCCTTAAATATAATTTCTGACCTATCAAGTTTCACTTTATAGGTCAAAAATATGTATTTCTATATTCTGTATATTATAAATTTAATAATTACCATTAATATAAACCCCATAACTGCCGATAAATATAAAATTTCTGCTGTCTTTTTTACATCATTAATTTCTATTTCCTTTATTTTATCACCAATAACAGGCTTCTCTACAATTTTCCCAAAATAATAGTTTGCTCCTCCAAGCTGTATATCAAGCGCTCCTGCCATAGCAGCCTCAGGATGTGCACTATTGGGGCTTGTGTGATTATATCTATCTCTTTTATATATCTTAAAACTATTTTTATAATCCCTCTTAAGAAAAAACGATGATATTATTATAAATATTCCAGTAACCCTTGCTGGTATATAGTTAAACAAGTCATCAAGTTTTGCTGGAAAATATCCAAATTTAATATATTTCTCATTTTTATATCCAAACATTGAATCCATGGTATTTACAGCCTTGTATGCCATTGATCCTGCAGCTCCAAAAATTCCTGCAAATAATATTGGAGCAATAACTCCATCGCTCATATTTTCAGCGATAGTTTCAATAACAGCTCTTGTTATTCCCTTTGAATCAAGACTTTCTGTATCCCTTCCAACAATATATGAAAGCTGTTTTCTTGACTTCTCAATATTACCTTCATTTAAATATTTTATAACTTTATATCCTTCTACAACCAATCCCTTAGCTGATATACAAAAATAAATAATTATTCCCTGAACAATTATGCCTAAATATTTATTTATTTTCATACATACAAAAATAATTCCATATGTAATTGCAAATGTTAAAATAATTGTAATCATCCACACAATCAATCCAGCAATCTTTAAAGAATTTTTTAAAAGTTTTCTAAAAATAGTTTCTAATTTAGAAGCTAACAATCCAATTCCTCTTACTGGATGAAATGGATTGTTAGGATCTCCAATTAATAAATCCAAAATAAATCCTATTGTTAATTCCATTTAGATATAAAAGCATATGAATTTCTATACTTTACTTAATAAAAACTTATATACTCTTTTCCTTTCTCTTTATTTTAATAAAGGTCTAATTTATTATCAAATTTTAAAATTATAGTCTTTCTTTCAAACTTTAATAAGTTAACATATAAATTTCTAAAGCAATCCAATATATTTTTCTGCAATATAATCTACCAATGTTTTCGGATCATTGAATTGAATATTATAAGTAAATTTAGGCTTTTCTATTACTATTAACTTTATGTTTAAATTTTTTACAGCCTTAAATTTCTCAAGACATCCACCCTCTACACCACTATCTTTCGTTAATAAACCTTTTATATCAAATTGTTTTATAAATCCCATTTCCAATTCACATGATATTGGCCCCTGCATTGCTACTATATCTTTTACCTTTATCCCACTCTCAAGTAACCTTGAAAGCACTTGTACTGATGGAAGTATTCTATGAATAATTCTATGTTCAAAGTCAATATCTACAAATCTGGCTGCATTATTTCCACCTGTAGTATTCAATATATTCCCATCAAGAAGTTTAAAATATTCTATTGCTTCATCGTAATCTTTTACCCTTACAATATGATCTGACTCTATAGCTTCCAATACACCTAATCTTTCATATCTTATGTATGTAATATGAAGTTTTTCTGCACATTCAATTGCATTTTGTGTAACTTCCTGTGCATATGGATGTGAGCCATCAACAAGTACTTTTATATTATTATCTTTAATCCATGTCAAAAGTTCATTTTTATTTAAAGGCTTTGTATTTAAATTCCTTATCTTATAATTCTGAAGTAATTCTCCTCCATAGCTTGTGGCTGTACTAACTGCAATATTATCAGTATGTTTATTTATTAATGATAATATCTTTTTGCCTTCAGATGTTCCTAGTATAAATCCTATCATTTCCTATCTCCAATTAAATCGTTACTATATAGACATTTAAATTATCTTTTGATTTTATCTCTCTTTTTATCATTATATCCTCTTGGTGTTATAAAGCTTCCATTTTTATAAAAACTTTTGGTATTTCCTATTATGACAATAGACATCATATCAACTATTTCATCATTGAATTCTCCTATTGTTGTCATTGTAACTTCTTGTCCTTCCCTAAGTGCATGTTTTACTACTGCAATTGGAGTTGTATCTTCTCTAAACTCTTTTATTATATCAATGCATTCTTTTAAATAATGTGGTCTTCCTTTACTTTTAGGATTATATAACGAAATTATAAAATCACTCTCTGCTGCTGCTTTAACTCTATTTTTTATTTCTTCATAGGGAGTCATTAAATCACTTAAACTTATATTACAGTTATCATGCATTAGTGGTGCTCCTAAAACTGATCCTGCTGAACTTGATGCTGTTATTCCTGGGATTATTTCAACTTCTTCTTCACCTTTCATTTCTAAAATAAGACCTGCCATTCCATATATTCCAGAATCACCAGTACTTATTAACGCTACATTTTTATCTTTTGATAAATTTAATGCTTCCTTACACCTTGCTTGTTCTCCCATCATTCCTGTTGAATATACTTCTTTATCAACAATAAGCTCTTTTATCATATCAATATACTTATTATAACCAACAATAATATCACTGTCCTCTATTGCTCTATAAGCTCGTAGTGTCATATTATCAATACTTCCCGGACCAATTCCTATTACTCTTAATTTTCCCATAACTAATCCACCTTTCTATTATTTCTTATCATTAGCTTTTTAATATTCCTATTGCAAGTGTCATTCCTTCATGTTTAATTTTACTTATTACTATCTCAGCACCGCTCAAATCAACACACGGCTCACACACTGAATATACACCTAAAGTTTTAAATACAAATTCACTCTTTTCATATTTATCTTCCACAAGCTTTATTTCTTCCCTTTTATAAGTTATAAATGGACACTCAAAATTTTCTGCTAATTTAATTATTCCATCTTCATCTTGTTTCAAATCCACTGATACAATCTTATTCACTGCTCTAAAATCATAATTATATTTTCTTAAGCTATCCAAAACAAATTCTTTAATTTTTTCATATGGAGTATTTCTTCGACATCCAATCCCAAGCACTATATCTCTTTTTATAAGTTTTAAAACTTTAGTAAAATCCAATCCTGTATCTTCATAATTAATTTTGTTTGTTATCCATATAGAATTTTCTTCTAGCTGGCTAAGTTTTCTATATCCCTTTGTTATGTCAATAATACCATATTCATCCTTTATACCAACTTCTTTTCCATCTACAAGAAGCGCTGCTATACATTTTGCCTTTTTAAGGTCATCTATAATCAGGTTATGATTTTTTGCAATTATATCAGGTGCTTTAATATTCATTGTATCTGTTGCTGTAGTTATTATTGGATGACAGTTTAGTATTCTGCTTACCTCTAATGTAAGTTCATTACTGCCTCCAAGATGTCCACTTAAAAGACTTATTGCATATTTTGATGATAAATCAACAACAACAACTCCTGGATCTACATCTTTTGATACAATAAAAGATGATACTGCCCTTACTGCAATCCCAGTTGATGATATAAAAATAATACTATCTGAACTTTTAAATGTTTCTTCTGTAATATCCTTTAGCTTAAAATTTTCATAAAATCTATAAATAGTACGATTTGTAGATAAAGATACTTCAGCATCCTTGATTTTATCGTACTCCTTATCTTCTATTTTTCCCTTTATATAAAGATTTGCATTTAAACTTTTTTGAAGTTTAAATGCAATATCACTGCCTTTTGGAGATGGACAGATTATGCTTATCATTATTTCTTATCCTCTGCATCTCTAAACATATGAGAAAAACTTTTATCGTATAGTAAGCTTTTTTCAAAGTCACTATCAATAAAATCTCCAACTAATATTTGAGCACATTTAGTTATATTATTTTCCTTAACCTTTTGTGCAATGTCATCTAAATGACCTATTATAATTCTTTCATCATCCCATGTTGCTCGTTCAACTACTGCTATTGCAACATTCTTTTTATATCCCTTTTTAAGTTTTTCTACAACTTTATCGATCATTGAAACAGACAAGAAAATTGCCATAGATGCACCTATTGATGCTAATTTTTCTAAATCTTCTGTTTCTGGTACGGGAGTCCTTCCTTCTACTCTTGTTAAAATAACAGTCTGAGTAACGCCTGGAAGAGTAAACTCTCTATTTATTGCTGCTGCTGCACCAGTAAATGAACTAACACCAGGAACAACCTCATATTGTATTCCTACTCTATCCAATTCAACCATTTGTTCCCTTATAGCTCCATAAATGCTAGGATCTCCAGTATGTAATCTAACAACTGTCTTTCCCATCTGCTCTTCCATAGTCATAACTTCCATAACATCTTCAAGAGTCATTCCTGCTGAATTATATATCTTTGCATCTGGTCTGCAGTATTCAAGATGTTCCTTAGAAACTAATGAACCAGCATATATTACAACTTCTGCCCTTTCTAATAAATCTCTTCCTCTTACAGTAATTAAATCTACTGCCCCTGGACCTGCTCCTATAAAATAAATCATTTTTAAACACCCTTTCTTTTCAGTTTACAGTTAACTAATTCTTGCTTGCTATTATTAGTGACATATAATCCCTTACTTTAAGTATTTCCTCTCTATCTGTTAATACAAGCTGGCCTTCTCTTCCTACTCTGCTTGCATAAACATAATCGAAACCTTTTTCTTCAAGTATATCTAAAACTTCTTCTTCTTTTTTATAAACTTTCATTACAACAATAAATTTTTCATCAGTTATTTCTTTTACTTTGCTTGCTGGCATAACTACAAGATTTTCGTTTCCTACTACAAGAGTTCTATCTACAAGACTTGCTGCCGCACAAAATGAAGTTATTCCTGGAATTGTTTTTACCTCAAAACCATCGTCTCTAAGATGATTAAGCATATGGCTATAAGTACTATAGACATAAGGATCCCCTATTGTTAAAAAAGCAACATTTTTACCTTCCTTAAGCTTTGATTCTATAAATTCATAGGCTTCTAAAGCTTTTATAATTCTGTCTTTTTTCCCCATCGGAAAGTGCTTTATTACAATTTCCGTATCAGGCTTTATGTATTCTCTTGCTGTTTCAAGTGCAATACTATCTCCACCTTCTTCTGCACTAGGTGCAACTATAACATCACATTTCTCAATTGTTTTTACTGCCTTAACTGTTAATAGTTCCTTATCTCCAGGTCCTACCCCTATTCCGTATAATGTTGCCATAATTTATTTTCTCTCCTCTATTTCTAACTTATACAATTATTTAACATTTTAAACATTGAATTATATATATAGGATTCAATGCAATCATCATCAATGTATTTCCTCTGTTTTTGCTCACATTAATTAGTGATATATCAATTCTATAATTCAATTCTTTAAGAATTTCAATTGACTTATATGCATTATCAAGTGTTATGAAATTCATAACGATTGTTCCATCATCTTTTAATAATTTATCACACTTGCTTATTATTTCTTTAAGCTTGCCTGAACTTCCACCTATAAATATTGAATCGAACTTTAAATTTTTATTATCAAATTCAGAAAGGGCAGTATCTGCATCATTTTTTATAAGTTCTACATTACTGCATTTAAACTTATGAATATTACTCTTAGTTACGTTGTACGCCTCTTCTTCTTTTTCTATTGAATATACTACCCCAGAAGGACATATTATTGCACTTTGAACTGTAATACTTCCAGTACCGCTTCCTACATCTAAAACTATTGAATTACTATTTAAATTCATTTTACTTATTGAAAGCATACGTATTTCTTCTTTAGTCATTGGACATTTTCCACGTATGAATTCTTCATCTTTAATAAATTTCAAACTTTTCCTCCTAAAAACATTAAAATCTTTTTATTTCTTAGGCATATAACATATAAAAGGACATATCAAATCCAAATATGCCTGCGGGCTGACTCGTTATTTTTTTGATAATGTCTTATGTACTACAAATACATTTAAATCACTAAAATTTTTATCTGTAAATTCCACTGGCTCTCCCATATTTATTACTTCATCATCATAAGATAAATTTTCACCAATGACCACACTGCATTCTATCTTTTCTTCATAAAGAGTCTTACATAATACACTTGGAGTATTATATTTATCGGTAAGCCATATACTTACTTCATGCTCATTTACCTTAGTAAGAAATTCATCCTTTCTCCCATGAAGACTGCCAAGATATGCATTGTTCCAAGGAAGCTTAACCTTAGATGTTAAATATTGAAATGAACTTATACCTGGTATAATTTCAAGTTCTTCTTTTGACTTAACTTTTATATAATTTGTTATACCATAAAAAGTTGGATCTCCCGATGCTATAACTGCAATTTTTTTGATACTATTTTCTGCATCATTATCATTTGGATATTCTTCATAAATTTTATTATTACATATATACTTATCAAGATCGGATAATTTATTCATATATACTTTTTCTGTGGGTATAAATTCTAATGAATCAATTGCTCTTTTAAAGCCTATTATAAGATCACATTGTTCCATTACTTTAACTGCCTTTGGTAATATATAATCTGGATGTCCTGGTCCTATTCCTACTATATATATCATTCTTAATCCTCCCTGGAATCCCATAAAAGTACTGGTTCAGATGCACCATAATACATAACTGCATCAATAGAAATCTCTTCATACACATACTGATTCATTTTATCAATTATTTTTTTACCTATATTTTTATAAAGTCTTTCATATCCATCACCAAGATATTTCACTGCACCTTCACATGTTTTTTGTTCTAAAATTTTATTTATGAGAGAAAGATCATATCCTAAAAGCGCAAGTTCTAATGCGAATACTTCAAGACGTACACCATTAATTCTACTATGTGTATTAAAACATCCATAAGCAATTTTACTCATCTTACCTATATGTCCAATAAGAATTACATGCTTAATCTTACATGAAACACAACACTCTAGGGCAAATCCTATATAATTAGAACATATCACTATTTCATCTTCATTAAATCCAAGTTTTTTGCAATATTTCTCACCTAAATTTCCAAAAGTTAAAACAAGTCTTTTATTGCTTAAGGACCTTTGATTTATTTCAAGCTTTATTGATGCTTTAAGTGCATCTTCTGACATAGGATAAACTATACCTGTTGTCCCTAAAACCGAAATGCCTCCTTCTATTCCAAGTCTTGGATTAAATGTTTTTTTAGCTATTTCTTCACCTTGTGGTATTGAAATAATAACTTCAACTCTTTCACCATTTGGAAGTACACTTAATACCTCTTCTCTTATCATTTTCCTTGGCACAGGGTTTATTGCACATTCTCCTTTAGGTACAAATAATCCATCTTTTGTTACGGTTCCAATACCTTTTCCACCTTTTAAATATATACTTTCACCATTTTCAATATCATCATAATCAAAAAGAGTGTGAACTATATCTTCATTTTCATTTATCCTTCTAACCTTTGCTTTAATCTCAATTCCATTTGTTATATCAGGATCATCACCACTAAATTTAATTATACTGCATTCTACCCACTCATCACCTCTATTAATATGTGATACTGGCATTCTTATCTTTATTCCTTTTGGAGATGTTATCTCTATATCATTTAAAACTTCATCAATATTAAATAAAATCATCGTAGCTGCTTTTGCTGCACCTGCACTGCATGAACCTGTTGTATAACCACATCTCAGTTTTTTTCCATCACTATCTACATACATTTCAAACATACGTCTCTCCTTATACTTATATAAATGACATATATATTCTGCACTATGAACTTTGCAATTATAATCTAGAAATCACATAATGATTTCAACATCAATTGACAATTTGCCACTGGAAGCATACACAAGGAGCATTATATGTCAATTTAAATATACATTAGTATATAATAAAAAAATACCGCAAATTCATTTCTGAATAATACGGTACACTCAAATATAAGTATTTGCTATAATACAGATTTTAATTCTTTTCTTTTATTTTCCTGCATTAAATTTTTCACAGGAATAACCGCCTCTTTTAAGAGTTTCTATTGTTCCATTATCTAATAATGGTGGCAGTTTAGAATAGATAACATTTAATCCATCTTTTAATTTTTCTTTTAAACTTAGCATCCTGTATTCCATCATTACACTTCCCTTAATGAAATTAGATTTTTATCTCTTATTACTAAGTATATTCATTAAATGTTAAATCTGTATTATTTTAATGTTAATTTATACCATATTATATATTTTATCTTTTTACTACCATATACATTAAAGCATTTACAATAGCTGCTGCAACAGTACTGCCACCTTTTCTTCCTTTAACTCTTATGTATGGTATATTCAGTTCATCCATATTTTCTTTACTTTCAGCAGCTCCAACAAATCCAACTGGTACTGCTACTATTAATTTAGGGTTAGCTCTTCCTTCTTTTATAAGTTCCTTTAATCTAAATAATGCAGTAGGAGCATTTCCAAATACAAAAATATCAACATTATCTTCACATGCTTTTTCTACTGCAGCCATACTTCTTGTTATATTTTTAGTTTTTGCTTCTTCATGAACTTGTGGCTCATTTACATAACATATAACTTTACTATTTGTTTTAGATAAAGCTATTTTATTAATTCCATTAAGAGCCATATTTGTATCTGTATATATTGTAGCACCATTTATAAATAAATTTTTAGCTGTTTCTATTGAGTTCTCACTTATTTCAACTAAATCCTTATATTCAAAATCTGCCGTTGTATGTATTGTCCTCTTTACTATAAGAAGTTCTTCATCAGAAAAAGAATGTTCTCCCATTTCTTCTCCAATTATTTCAAAGCTCTTTTCTTCTATTCCCATGGGATTCTTTAAATAACTCATTTTTTCACATCTTTCCTATATTAATTATAATTCTTATATAATATTATATCCTATTACAGATTTAAGAAAATCAATATTTCCAAGGAAATTAATATGAGCATATCCTGCTACTGTATTTTTTTTAGCATATCCACAATTCCATGATATCAATTCATTGTTATATTGTTTCTTCTCAACTGTATAAACTGTCTTTTCATTGCTTTCTACACATGATTTATGAAATTCATGTGCATTTATTTCTATTTCATGTCCAAATACTTTTTCATCTACTTTTACTCTACAGTATCCAAAACGTTGAAGCCTTTTTGTCATAAAACTCTTTCCTTGAAAAAAACCAATCATCGCATCTCCTTCAATTTCTTCTGTGAGATACATAAATCCTCCACATTCTGCATAACATCTAAGCCCATTATTTAAAGCTGTATTTATGCTGCTTCTCATGGTTTCATTACTTGTGAGCTCTTTCCTAAAAACTTCTGGATACCCCCCTCCTAAATATAGAAAATCTAAATTTTCTGGAATACTCTTATCTTTCATTGGACTAAAGTAAATTATTTCTCCAATTTGTTCAAGGAACTCTATATTATCTTTATAATAAAAGCTAAATGCTTTATCTTTTGCTATACCTATTCTTAAATTTTTATCCTTTAAGTTTAATCGAGAATATGTATTATTATCATTATTGCATTTAAATTCTTTCATAGAATTTATGATTTCATCTACATTTACATATTGCTCTACCATTTTTCCACATAACTCTATTTTATCATTTAAATTTAATACTTCCATACTTTGAACAAGGCCTAAGTGTCTACTGCTTAGACTTATTTCATCATTCTTAGGAATATAGCCAAAAACCTTTATATTACAATTTTTCTCAATTGAATATTTTAATAAATTATAATATTTTTCACTTACTGAATTAAGAACAATTCCTGCAATATTAGCATTTTTATAATCCTTTAAACCTTTTATCACAGCACATATAGTTGAACTCTGACCTTTTGGAGAAAGTACAAGTATAATAGGCATGTCACTTAAAATTTTTGAAATATCATATGTTGAAGCTTCCTCTCCTGCCCCTATTCCATCATACAAACCCATTACGCCTTCAATTATACCTACATCACCGCATCCTTTTTTATAACTGTAGATTACACCTTCTTTTCCCATGAGATGAACATCCAAATTTCTTGATTCTATGTTGGTAACTTCCTTATGAAATGCAGGGTCGATATAATCTGGTCCTACTTTATATCCCTGAACACTGAGCTCTCTATTTTTAAGTGCTTTCATAAGTCCAAGAGTAAATGTAGTTTTTCCTCCTCCACTAGCGTCAGAACCTATAATTATTGACTTCATTAAAACACCACCAATTATTTTAATTAAAAGTTGAGAGATAATCTCTCAACTAAATTAACAATCTATTTATTTTTTCTCAATTTTTTCGTCTTTCCTAAATTTGAATATCTATCTTCAATGGTATCATAAATTCTATTTATATATAATTCATCAAATTTATCAACCTCGCCCAATCCATGTAAATGAAGACTTACTTCTATTCCTTCTCTTTGTAATATACTTTTTAAAGAATCATCCTCATCTGATGCCATATCATTTTTAGCATGATCTCCTGCAACAAGTAATAAAGGCACTAATTTAGTTTTCTTTATTGATTTTTTTTTCATTCGTCTCAGCGCACTCTCTATGCTTGGGTATCCTTCTACTGTAGCAACAAACACATTTTCATATCCTTCATCTTCTAACACAGTCTGAAGCATCCCATATACTGCATTAGATGCATGAGCTGTTCCGTGACCAAATAAAACTACACTTTCTTCATTTTCGATTATTTCCTTTATACTTTCTATAAATAAAGTATAATCTTGTGGAACTTCTTCTATTCCTTGATAAAAAAATATAGGACGCCCTACTTTTATAGTTTTAAAATCTTGATTATGTCTTTCGGCTATTCCCTTTATGTAATCAAATTCTTCTCCTGGAATTATATGAAGTGGCTGAATTATAACTTCTTCGTATCCTTGTAATTTAAGCTTCTCTAAAGCCTCTTCTGGTTTTAAAATGTTTAATCCATCTCTTTCTTTAAGCTTTTTAATTATCATATGAGCTGTAAATGCTCTAAACACATCATATTCTTTAAATTCATTCTTTATTTTTATTTCAATTTTTTCAATTGAATTTTTCAGTGCATCTACATGACTTGTTCCAAAACTCACAACTAATATCGCTTTTTTCATTATTATTCCTCAACTTTCACTCATAAAAAAATCCTTTTACCATCTGATAAAAGGAAGCCATAACAAACTAGAGAATAAAAGATATAGCAAATTCAAAATTCATTTAATTACTTATACATTAATTATTCTTCATACTCTGCCATCTGCCTTCCCACCGAAGGTAATAGTCAAAATTTTATAGGCAGGTCTCCTGACTTTGGTATCAACCTGAACACTCACCCTTCCCAGAATTAAATTCCAGTGGTTATTTGAGACAGTACTCCATTACAGTAGCGGGGGCTGTAGCAGACTTTAACTGCTTTCCCTTTTAATTTAATTAGACTTATACTAACCAAAACCTATAATCATATTTATTATTGTTACTAAATTATAGACTACTATTTGATTTTATTCAATAAAAAAAGATTTATATAGAACAAATTTCTACATAAATCTTTTTTATTTACAATGCTTTTCTTTTTTTAATTATAAACAACAACTATATCATCTTCTAATATTACTGTACTTCCTCTAGGAATTATGTTTTCAGTACCTCTTTTTATAAGAGTAATCAGAATATCATCTGGAAGATTTATTTCTTCTATGGCTTTATTACACCATTTATTATACTTTTCTATTTTTATTTCTCTTAATTTTATATCATCTTGACAGTCATATTCGGGTATACTCAATATTATACTGTCATTCCCTTTTATTACCGTATTTCCTCTCGGAACTATATTTTCCCCATTTCTCTTTATAATAAGAGCTAGAGAATCCCCTGGAATATTAGCCTCTTCTATAGTTTTGTTTTCCCACATATGTCCTTTGGGTACGAATACCCTCATTAAAGTAATTGATGATTTTTCCTGATAATCATTAAAGGTCTTCCTTACATCACTTTCTTCATCTATCATATCTAATTTTTTTGAAACCAGTGGTAAAAGTGATCCTTGAATACCAACTGATAACAAAGAAATCACAAAAACAATATGATATAAGTCACTTTGAATCTGTACTCCATCAGCTATTGCCATTATTGCAAAAACTATAGATGCTGCTCCTCTTAATCCAGCCCAAGATACTAGAAGACACTGTTTAATAGATGATTTAAATGGTAACAGTATTGAAAATACAGCTATAGGTCTTGCTATAAACGTTAAAAAAAGACCTATGAGTAATGATGGCATAATAACTGCCGGCATTTTGTGTGGAAATGCTAGTAGTCCAAGAAGGAAGAAAATTAATATTTGAGCAAGACCGGTTACCCCGTCAAAAAAATGAACTAAGATTATTTTATTATTTATCCTGCTATTTCCAAGAATAATACCAGTAATATAAACACTTAGATATCCATTTCCCCCAAAGTAATCACTGAGGGAATATGAAATTAAAATTAAAGCCGTTATAAATATTGTTTCTAGTCCATCAGTTGCAATTTTTAACTTTCTTAAAATAAAAACTCCGATAATTGCTGTCCCGACACCAATTATTGCACCAAAAGTCACTTGTGAAAATAGCATGGAAATTACTCCTGAAATACTACTTTGGCCATTTATAAAACTTAAAATTATCATTGTCATCATAAAAGCTATAGGGTCATTGCTTCCACTTTCAAGCTCAATCATGGATGCTGTTCCATCTTTTAAACTTAGATTCTTTGACCTTAAAATTGAAAATACCGATGCAGCATCTGTTGAACTTATAACTGCACCAATTAACATACTGTCTAACAAAGCTAACTGTAAAATGTAATGACAAAAAGCACTTACACAACAAGCTGTAATAACAACACCTACTGTTGAAAGTAAAATAGATTTTACTGCAACAGGTTTTGCAATATCCCACTTGGTTCCAAAACCTCCATAAAACATTATAAATATCAATGCAATATTACAAACTTCGTTGGTTATCTGATAATTATTAAATTGTATCTTAAATAATCCATCACTTCCAAACATCATTCCAAGTGCCATAAAAAGGAATAATGCTGGTATACCAAACTTATTAGAAAATCTATTTGCTATTACACACGATAACAAAATACATGCACATAAAAGAATCATATATCTGCCCCCTTAAATTAAAAATCTATTAATTTATATAAAATACTTTTATTCTTATAAAAGCTCCCTAAGTTTAATAACTTAGGATTGCTAAAATAAACATATATTAACTCCTATTTCACTTGCTATTTATATAAAATTCCAAAATAAACGCAAAATCGTTAACATACTTATTAAAAATATCCTATATATTATATATATTCTTCCTTTTTTCATTAAATAATTCATTAATTACACAAAGTTTAATATAACTTTCTTTGTATTATAATTTAAAAAGGATACTATATAAGATTATAGTACCCTTTCTCACTCATATAGAGTTTACATTTCCTTTACTATATCAGAAACCCACTCACAAAGATTAGCTGATGCTTTATTTGCTACATCTACAACATTTGCATGAGAATGCTTACACTTTTGAATTCCAGTTGCCATGTTCGTAATACATGCTATTCCAAGAACTTTCATTCCTAAATAATTTCCAATTATAGTTTCAGGTACTGTAGACATCCCTATTGCGTCTGCCCCCATTTTACCATATGCCCTTATTTCAGCTGCTGTTTCATAATAAGGACCTGTAAAGTGTGCATAAACACCTTCTTTATATTTTAATCCTTTTTTGTCTGCTACATTCTTAGCTAAATCCATTAAATTCTTTTTATATGGCTCTGACATATCTGGGAATCTTGGTCCAAATCTCTCGTCATTAGAACCTATTAATGGATTATTTGCAGTAAGATTGATAAAATCATTAATTATCATTAAATCTCCAGGCTCAAATTCAGTATTTATCCCACCACATGCATTTGTAATAATTACTTTTTCTATTCCTAGCATCTTCATTACAAAGATAGGGTATGTTACTTCCTTCATAGTGTATCCTTCATAATAATGGAATCTTCCTTGCATAGCAAGAACTGTTTTATTACCTATAGTTCCAAGAAGAAGACTTCCTTTATGACCTTCTACACTTACAACTGGGAAGTTTGGTATTTCGCTATATGGAATTTCTTCTTTATTTTCAAATTTATCTACAAGTGCTCCTAAACCACTTCCAAGTACGATTCCTATTTCAGGTTCTCTCGTAAACTTACTTTTTAAATATTTAACTGATTCTTGAACTTTTTCATATAAATTTTCCATGATATCATCCTTTCTTCATATGTGGAATTATTTTTCTTTATAAATATTATATCAAATTTATTATTTTCTTTCTTTAATTTTTTTATTAATCTTTATATAAATAGCCACAAATAGGTTAATCTATCCTAAATTCATTAGCTTCTTCTAAAAGTTTTCCTATTAATTCTTCTAATTTTTTAGATATAGTGTCTATTCTCATGCTTGATTCTTTAAATTCACTTGCAGTAGCTGAAACTTCTTCTGTACTTGCAGCCAATTCTTCTGATATTGCAGTAACATTTGCTATTGAATCTATAACATCATTTTTCTTTAATTTATTCTCATCAGACAATGATTGTATTTCAACTATCTTTGGTATAATATCCTTAATAGAATCCGACATGTTTTTAAATGAATTTATTGTTTGATATAATTTTTCTTTTTGTTCTTCTATTTCAAGATTCATATCTTTGCTTGAATCTATAATAATTCTACTTTCATTTAAAATTTCGTCAACAACTCTACTTATTTCATGCAATGATTCAGTTGTCTGTTCTGATAATTTTCGTATTTCTTCTGACACCACACTAAACCCTCGTCCTGCTTCTCCAGCTCTTGCCGATTCAATAGCTGCATTTAGTGCAAGTAGATTAGTTTGCTCTGCAATAGAACTTATAGTTTGCGTGATAAGGCTTATTGCTGAGATTTTTTCATTCATAGTTACAATTTCATCATTAAAACCTTCAAATCTTTTATTAAATGAATTCAGTGCATAATTTAATTGATCCATATCATTGTGACTTTCATTTAGTCCACTTTCTAATTGTGATGATACTGTATTTACTGAATTTATATTTTTATTCATAATTTCTATATTATCACCTAGCTCGCCAATTTTGTTATGAATCATTAAAATTTCTGATGCTTGATTTGTATTTCCTTGAGCTGATTCATCCATTGCAATTGAAAGTCCATTAGCTCCATTATCAATTTCTCTTGATGTTTCTCTCAGTACATCAGACTGATCATTTATTATATAAACATCATTTTTTATTTTTTTAATCATTGCTCCCATTGATGATGATGTTTTCTTTATTGAATTACCTATGTCAAAAACTTCATCTTCAACTTTAAAAACATAATCACTTAATTCTATATTAAAATCTCCATGGGCAAGTAAATCTATAGCTTGTTTTACATTTATAAGTCTTTTCCCTAGAGCTTCTCCTATTAACACTAAGCAGAATAATACTACGCTCAGTCCAACTATCCCTATTACGATACTTGCAATTGTTATTGTTCTTATATCTTTATAAAAATCTCTATTGTCTACTTCTAAAATTAAACTCCAACCATTTGTATTATTTACAGATGTATATGTAATAACCTCATTAGTCGAACTATCACTTCCATTTTCACCGCTTATGGCTTTTTCATATATCTTCTTTTTATTGTCTGTGTATTTATCAGATTCAATTGTATCAATTATGTTTACACCATTACTAACATCATTTAAATCCTCTGATCCAATTATTATTCCATCGCTATTTATTAAATATGAATTTCCTGTTCCATTATATTTGACTTCATTTGTAAGCTGAGATAAATAGCTACATTCAACAGTACAAGTAATATATCCTGTAATTTCATTTCCATTTTTAATAGGAACACCTACAAATACAATCTGTTCTTTTGTATCAGAAGTAAAAACAGGATCACTCAAATAATTTTTACCTTCTTTTAAAATTTTTAAGTATGGTTCCTGACTTGAGTCTGCTTCAAAACCATCTGTACTCCTTAAATATCCATTTCTATCTATGTATCCGATAGACCTTAAGTTGAATTTTTCAACATATTTTTGTAAACTTGCTTTTTTATCTTCAAATGGTATAGTTTCATCTGCAATTAATTGATTGTTTGCAATAGATTCAGCTATTATAAATTTTTCTTGTATTCTATCTCCTATATCAAGTTGTGATTTGCCCATTAAATTCTCTATACTTGCTAAGCTAACATGAAGCAACGTCCCCTTGGATATAGATATTGTAATCAAAAATACAATTATGAAGATAGCTGCAAATACAAATCCACTTTTTTTAATAAGTTCTCTTTTTATGGTCTTCCGATTACTATTACCCCTCATTATAATATTCCTCCCTAGACATTTTTGTTTATTTGTCTATTATTTGTTCCTTTTTAAACAATTACTAGATAATATTAGCACAAAATTCAAACTTTTTAAATATTTCCTATTATTTTTTATATTTTTATGTATTAATTTTAACAATTTTTATATATTAAATTTCTAGTGTCATATGTTGTTTATTATTTAAAATATATATTTAGTTCAAATAACTACAAAAAGTTCTAGTTTTATTTTAGACAATTCTAAAAAAACCAGAACTAATTTTGCTTATGCTTATATATTCTTATTGATTTATTAGGCAGCCTTCATTAAACTCATTAAGATCACCATTAAAATCCCCAATATAATCACTAATATGTTTTTCTGTTGAATACTGATGTCCGACTAAATTTGTAAACTTATTATCCCCAACACTGCTCCAAGGTTTTCCATTATAGTTAGCCTCCCATAAAGGCATTTCATATATTTCAGAATCAGCATTATTTAAATATTTATCAATAAAACTTGTATAGCTATAAATCCCCAACTTTAGAGGTGATAATTTGTTAAAAGCAACCTTAAATCTCTTTATGTAATCTTCAAGTCCATCAAAATAAACTTCTGTATCCAACATAGGTATGAGATCCCAATTATATTTAGATATAGTATTATAAAAATTTTCTGCTTGTTCTTCTGGGCTGCTTGTATTCACCAAATAATGATATACTCCAATTTTCATTCCAAGATCTTTACACTGATTATAATATGTATCCATATATGAATCCCTAAATGTTGCTCCCTCTGTTGCTTTTAAATAAACATATTTACCACCTGCTTGTGTTACAGAAGATAAATCTAAATTACCATCATTATTAGAAATATTAATTCCTTTTACTCTGCTATTTATATATGAAGCCTGTACATTTCTATCTATAGTTATCATATTAAAAGCACTGAAACTCACAATAAGACTTATTACAATAAAAATAGTTATGTAGTACTTCTTGCTTGCATTGAATAAACTAAACCAAAGCAAATCCCATCCCCCCTTAATTTTTAATACTATAATATCATAACTGCATGTCAACCATAAGACAATCTCTTATAATATTTAAATCATATTTTTATAAATAACATAAAAGTAATTTAATTCTAAATTAATGCCCATCTGTCTAATTGACAAATGGGCATTATAATACTATTGTAATTTATCTAAAATTGATTTACCTATTGTGTTTTCAGGCATATTCAAATTAAAATTATCTGCTATTGTAGCACCAATTGTAGCAAAAGTATCACAAGTGTCTAATACTCCGTTTCCTTCCATTACTGGTGAATATGCTATAAATGGTACATACTCACGAGTATGATCACTTCCTATATATGTAGGATCATTTCCATGGTCTGCAGTTATTATTAATAAATCATCTTCCTTAAGCTTATCTAAAACTTTACCTAGATTGATATCAAACTTTTCTAATTCTTCTGCATATCCCTTTGGATTTCTTCTATGTCCCCATAACGCATCAAAATCAACTAAGTTTACAAAGCATAATCCTTTAAAATCATTATCCATAATTTCTAAAGTTTGTTCCATTCCATGAACTGAACTCTTTGATTTATGAGATTCTGTTATACCCTCACCATCAAATATATCACTTATTTTTCCTACTGATATAACATCATAATTACTATCTTTTAAAACATTAAGTACAGTTGTTCCATATGGCTTTAAAGCATAGTCATGTCTATTACTTGTACGAGTGAACCCATGTTCTTTATCCCCAAGGTAAGGTCTTGCAATTACTCTTCCAACTTTCCATTCGTCTTTTAATGTTATTTCTCTTGCTATTTCACAACATCTATAAAGTTCATCTAATCCAAATGTTTCTTCATGTCCACAAATTTGTAATACTGAATCAGCTGATGTATAAACTATCATATCACCTGTTTTCATCTGATGTTCAGCAAGCTCGTCTAGTATTTCAGTTCCACTTGCACTTTTATTTCCTACGATTTTATGTCCTGTTCTCTTTTCTAATTCATCTAATAATTCCTTAGGAAATCCTGTATCAGTAAATGTTTGGAATGGCTTTGTAATATGAAGTCCCATCATCTCCCAATGACCTGTCATTGTATCTTTTCCAACACTTGCTTCTGCCATCTTCATTGCATATCCTAATGCTTTGTCAGCTTTTTCAACATGCTTTATTGGATGTAAATTTGATATACCTAATCTTTGAAGATTCGGTATATTAAATCTTTCAACTGATTCTGCAATATGTCCCAGTGTATCAACATTTACATCTCCATATTCTTTTGCATCATCCATTTGACCTATCCCTAATGAATCTATAACTATTGTAAAAATTCTATTATATTTTTTCATAATTGTTTTCCTCCTTGCTAGAATAATTAGTAATATTACTCTATAAATTAATTTTATATGAAATGTTCAAGAATATAAAGTACTATTTTATACATGTCTTTTTGTTGTATTCTTTATTGATTTCTAAATAATAAAAATTAGAACGCAATGCATTTATTTGTACATCACGCCCTAATCGCCATAAATTTCTATATTAATGTAACTAATCCAACTATTATTGCACTTAAAAGACTTACTGAAAATCCAGCAAGCATTGATTTAAATGCAAGTTTAGAAAGAATATTTCTTTTTTCAGGACATAATGCTGATATTCCTGAAATACATATACCAATACTTGATATATTAGCAAATCCAGCAAGAGACACAGATAAAATCAATCCTGTTCTATAGCTCAATTCTGAAATTATTTGACCTAATGATTGAAATGCAACAAATTCATTTAATACAAGCTTGCTTCCAAGAAGATTTCCTGCTATAAATACTTCGCTTCCATCTAATCCCATTAGATATCCAAATGGTGCAAATATATATGAGAATATTTTTTCAAGATTTAATCCAAAGAATCCTAAAATTAAATTTACTATAGCAACTAACCCTAATATAGCTATAAGAGATGCTCCAATTGCTAAAGCAGTCTGTAATCCACTCATAGCACCTTCTGCAATAGCTGATAGTATATTTTCATTATCACCTTTATTGTCAATTTTCAACTCTTCAACATCAAAAGTTTCTTCAGTTTCAGGCATTAATACTTTTGATAATGCTATGCTTCCCATAGGAACAAGAGCACTTGCAATAAGTAAATACTCCATTGGAATTCCAAGGGCTGTATATCCACCAATTATAGTCGCTGACATACTTCCCATTCCAGAAACCAATACAACAACAATTTCACTCTTTGTCATTTTACCCAAATATTTACTTACTAATATTGGACTTTCAGTTTGTCCTAAAAACATATTAGCAACTGCTACAAAGCTTTCAACATGACTTGTACCTAAAACTTTTCCAACAGCTTTTCCAATAACTTTTACTATAAAACCTACTACACCTAAATAATACAACGCTCCAACTAATGCTGATACGAATATTATGTTTCCAAGAGTCTGAATTCCAAATATATTACCTGTTGCCGAACTCGAATCAGCAAGGCTTCCAAATACAAATGCTATACCATCTTTTCCACAATTTAAAACACTTGTAACCACATCAGATATCTTTTGTACTACATATCTTCCTAAAGGAAATTTAAGTAACACCACTGCAATTAATAATTGAATTCCCAATGCTTTTATAACTGTCTTATAAGGGATATTCTTTCTATCTGACGATAATAAATACATAAATCCAAATACAACAGCTATTCCAAGTAAACTCATAATTACTTTCATCTTTTTCTCTCCTAAATAATAATTTTCTTTTGTTAAGACCTTCAACAAAACCCGTACAATTATAACATTTGTATTTTAAATTGTATAGTTGTTTTCTTATTTGTGATATATTTTTTTACTTTTAATTGATACTATAAAAATATTTTATAGTAAAATTCAAAAAAATTTGTTATATTTAATAGTATATAAAGTAAACTTTATATAAATTAAATCTTATTATTTAGTAACGTTATTTTAGTAAAGTTACTAATTTTTTGTACATTCACTAAAAGATACCTAAATGGAATAAAACAAATCTGATATACAATAAAAAATTATGTATATTAAATTATAATTATGTAAATCATTTATAATATATATACTCAATTCATGATTTGTATGAATTAAATAATATTTATACAAGTTAAAAATACTTGCTATGTGAAAAGGTGATATTATTATGGATAAAGTTAATTTAGAAAATAATCAAAAACAACTACGTTACGTTGCCGTATATGATAAATTATTTAAAATGATTAATGAGGGAATTTTTAAAGATGGTGCACGTCTTCCTAGTGAACCTGACCTTGCAAAATCTTTAGGAGTGAGCAGAACTACTCTAAGACAAGCTCTTGCCCTTCTACAGGATGATGGTCTTATTAAAAATATACAAGGCAAAGGAAATTTCATACAAAAATCTACAACTGACAAAAGTTCAGGTTTAGAAATAATAGATAATCCTATTTATAAATGCATTAATGAAACTATAGATGATGTAGAAATAGATTTTCATATCGAACTTCCAAATGACTATATGCTTCAGATACTACAAAAAAAGACAGCTGTATGTGTTGTTGTTGATAGATGGTATAAATCAAATGATATTGTAGTTGCTTATAGTTTTACATTAATACCAATAGAAACAATTTCTGAAAATAATATTGATTTAAACAGTAAAGAAGAACTTTTAAAGTTCTTAGAAAATGATATATATTCAAGATCATCGAAATCCACAATTGAAATAAAACACTCTGCATCGGGAAGCTTTACTGCAAAAAAATACTCATTATATTCTAATGGTCAATGTCACTTAATACAAGAAAGCTTATACACAAGTACAGATAATAATCCAGCTGTCTATAACAAGCATTATCTTCCATTAGATATAAGTTCAATTAAAATAAACTCATTTAAATAAAAACTTTTGATTCTATCATACAAATATATATATCAATCAAATTAGTCTTGGATTACATTTTAGCAATCTAAGACTAATTTATTCACATTATAATTTATAAACAACAAAGAAAAGGTTATATTAGAATGATTTAATTATCATTCTGATATAACCCTTTTATCTATATAGATTTATTTATTCATACCTTCATAATCTTTTAAAAACTTTTCAATACCTGCATCTGTTAAAGGATGATTTATCATCTGAACAATTACTTTATATGGTATTGTTGCTATATCAGATCCTGCTTTTGCACATTGTAATACGTGAATTGGGTTTCTAACACTTGCTGAGATTATTTCAGTATCAATATCATGAATTGCAAATATTTCTGCAATATCTTCTATTAATTTGATTCCTTCACTTCCGATATCATCTAATCTTCCTAAGAAAGGACTTACGTAAGTTGCACCTGCTCTAGATGCTAATAAAGCTTGAAGTGCTGAAAATATTAAAGTTACATTTGTTTTAATTCCTTCTTTGCTAAGAATACTTACTGCTTTTAAGCCTTCTTCACACATTGGAATCTTTACTACCATATTTTTATTAATTTTTGCTATTTCTCTTGCTTCTTTAAGCATGCCTTCACAATTCATAGAAATAACTTCACCACTTATAGGACCATCAACAATAGATGTTATTTCTTTTATAACTTCATTAAAGTCACGTCCTTCTTTAGCTATAAGTGATGGATTTGTTGTTACTCCACATATTACACCTAAATCATTTGCTTTTTTTATTTCTTCTATATTCGCTGTATCAACAAAAATTTTCATACCATAATACTCCTTTATTCTAACTCATTATATCTGCATAAATTATTTTTCTATTTATCTTTAATTTATAGACTTACTATAGCATCAAGTGCAATTTCCATCATATTTTTAAATGTTGTTTGTCTTTCCTCTGCACTTGTAACTTCACCTGTAATAAAATGATCACTTACAGTCATAATTGCTAATGCTTTTACATGATGTTTTGCCGCTACAGTATAAAGTCCAGCTGCTTCCATTTCAACACCTAAGCATCCAAAAGCTGCCCATTTCTTCCAGTCTTCATTGTCATCTCCATAAAATATATCTGAACTATATACAGTTCCAACTTTAGGCTCAATACCTTTTTCAACTGCAGTATCATAAGCTTTCTTTAATAATTCAAAATTAGCTGTTGGTGCATAAGTTCTTCCTTGGAATCTTGTTAAATTAAGATTTGAATCTGTACATGCTGACATTGCCATAACAACATCTCTTACTTTAACATCTTCATGGTATCCACCACATGTTCCTATTCTTATAAGGTTCTTAACACCATATTCATTAATTAATTCACTTGCATAAATAGACATTGAAGGAATTCCCATTCCTGTCCCTTGAACTGAAATTCTTTTACCTTTGTATGTTCCTGTAAAGCCAAACATACCTCTTACTTCATTATAACAAACTACATCTTCTAAAAAAGTATCTGCTATAAATTTAGCTCTAAGTGGATCTCCTGGTAATAATACGCTTTCTGCTATTTCTCCTTGTTTTGCATTTATATGTATGCTCATTTTTTATTCCTCCATTATTTTCATATTTATATACACCTAAATTCTTAGGATTTTAATTATACATTCACTAAAATTTCACATAAATCAAATCTTATTTTTGCTTAAACTATTTCTTTTACTTTTAAAATTATCTCATCAGATGTTAATTTGTATTTTTTCATTAATTCATCAGGAGTTCCTGACTCACCAAATGAATCTTGTATTCCAACCATTTTTACTTTAGTAGGACATTCACTACATACAACAGCTGAAACCATAGCTCCAAGTCCACCAATTATTGAATGTTCTTCTGCTGTAACTATTCCCTTTGTTTCTTTTGCAGCTTTAATTATTATTTCTCTATCTATTGGTTTTATTGTAGACATATTTATAACTCTTGCTTTAATACCTTCTGTTTCAAGTTGTTTTGATGCTTCAATAGCTTTTTGCACCATCATTCCTGTTGCAATTATTGTTACATCATTACCTTCTCTAAGTTCAACACCTTTACCGATTTCAAATTTATAATCTTCATCGAATATATCTTCAGTATTACATCTTCCAAATCTTAAATATACAGGTCCTTTAAATTCAGCAGCGGCTTTAGTTGCTGCTCTTGCTTCTCTATCATCTGCTGGTACTATTACGGTCATATTAGGAAGTGAACACATAAGTGCTATATCTTCAACTGACTGATGTGATCCACCATCTTCACCTACAGTTATTCCAGCATGAGTTGCTGCTATTTTAACATTTACCTTTGGATAACAGATGGAATTTCTTATTATTTCAAATGCTCTTCCACTTGCAAATACTGCAAAAGTGCTTGCAAAAGGAACTAACCCAACATTTGCCATACCAGCTGCCATACCCATTAAATTCTGTTCCGCAATTCCAGCATTGAAAAATCTATCTTTAAATTCTGTTTTAAATCCATTTGTTTTAGTCGATTTTGAAAGATCGGCATCTAAAACTACTACCTTTTCATTTTCATGACCAAGTTCAACTAATGCTATTCCATATGATTCTCTTGTTGCTTTTCCCATTTCAAACTTCTCCTTTATATTATGCAAGAATTTCTTTTATTGCTTTATTTTTTTCTTCTTCATTAGGGGCTGCACCGTGCCATCCAGCTTCATTTTCCATAAAACTTACACCTTTTCCCTTAACAGTCTTTGCAATAATAACAGTTGGTTTATCACTACACTTATCTGCTTCTGAAAATGCTTTATCAATTGAATCAAAATCATTTCCATCATCACATAAAATAACATTCCATCCAAAGCTTCTAAACTTGTCATCTAAAGGATTAACATTCATTACTTCTTCATTCTTACCATCAATTTGTAATCCATTATTATCAATAACTGCAACTAGATTATTTAGCTTATAGTGACCTGCTGCCATAGCTGCTTCCCATACTAATCCTTCTTGAAGCTCTCCATCTCCTAATATTGTATATACTTTAGAATTTTTATTTAATGCTTTAAGACCAAGAGCCATTCCTACAGCATTTGATATTCCCTGTCCTAAAGAACCTGTTGAAACATCAACTCCATTTATGTGTTTAGCATCTGGATGACCTTGTAATAAACCACCTATTTTTCTTAAACTTTTAAGTTCACTTTTTGAGAAATATCCTTTTTCAGCTAATACAGCATATAGAGCTGGAGCTGCATGACCCTTACTCAAAACAAATCTATCTCTATTTTCATCTTTAGATTTTTCAACACTTACATTCATTTTTTCATAATATAGATAAGTCAGAATTTCAGAACATGATAGAGATCCACCTGGATGCCCTGACTTTGCTTCATATATCATTTCAATAATATCTTTTTTAACTTCTTTACATATTTGATTTAAATTATCTTTATTCATTTTTCCACCAACCTATCTTTTTTGTGTATATTAAATTATTTAATTTAATTTTTCTAAAACTGATTTTCCAATTGTATCTTCTGGCATTTTAACATCAAAATTATCTGCTATTGTTGCACCAATTGTAGCAAACGTATCACATGTTTCTAAAATCCCATTTCCATTCATTGATGGTGAATATGCTATAAATGGCACATGTTCACGAGTATGATCACTTCCTGTATATGTTGGATCATTTCCATGATCTGCTGTTATTATTAATAAATCATCTTCTTTAAGTTTATCTAGCACATTTCCTAAATTCACATCAAATTTTTCTAATTCTTCTGCATATCCTTTAGGATTTCTTCTATGTCCCCATAATGCATCAAAATCAACTAAATTTACAAAACATAAACCTTTAAAATCTTTATCCATAATCTCTAAAGTCTGTTCCATTCCATGAACTGAACTCTTTGATTTATGAGATTCTGTTATACCCTCACCATCAAATATATCACTTATTTTTCCTACTGATATAACATCATAATTACTATCTTTTAAAACATTAAGTACAGTTGTTCCATATGGCTTTAAAGCATAGTCATGTCTATTACTTGTACGAGTGAACCCATGTTCTTTATCCCCAAGGTAAGGTCTTGCAATTACTCTTCCAACTTTCCATTCGTCTTTTAATGTTATTTCTCTTGCTATTTCACAACATCTATAAAGTTCATCTAATCCAAATGTTTCTTCATGTCCACAAATTTGTAATACTGAATCAGCTGATGTATAAACTATCATATCACCTGTTTTCATCTGATGTTCAGCAAGTTCATCTAGTATTTCAGTTCCACTTGCACTTTTATTTCCTACAATTTTATGTCCTGTTCTCTTTTCTAATTCATCTAATAATTCTTTAGGAAATCCTGTATCAGTAAATGTCTGGAATGGCTTTGTTATATGAAGTCCCATCATTTCCCAATGTCCTGTCATTGTATCTTTTCCAACACTTGCTTCTCTCATTTTCATTGCATATCCAAGTGGTTTTTCAATACTTTTTACATGCTTTATAGGATGTAAATTTGCTAATCCTAACTTTTGAAGATTAGGAATATTAAAACTTTCTACTGAATCAGCAATATGTCCTAATGTATCTACATTAACATCACCATATTTTTCTGAATCATTCATCTGTCCAATTCCAAGTGAATCTATTACTATTGTAAAAATTCTATTATATTTTTTCATAACTACAATCATCCTTCCCTCTCTTTAGGTCATTAAGGCCATAAATCTTATAATTATATCCAGATTCATTTTATGAATTAATATTTTAACCATAAAATGAACCCCTTATGTATACTTACTTTGTAAGCATATATTTATGCTAAATCTGAACTTGTAAAAGACATAGGCATAAGTTCTTCTATTGTACATATTTTTTCAGTTTTCTTATTTGATAAAACTATAGGTGTATCTTTATTTAAAAGTTCAACTAATACCTGTCTGCATGCTCCACATGGTGCAGCAAGCGTATTTCCTTCACATACTATTGCTATTGCTAAAACATCATCTTTTCTATATCCATTTGAATAAGTTTGAAAAATTGCATTTCTTTCAGCACAATTAGTTAATCCATAAGATGCATTTTCAACATTTGCACCAATAAAATATTTATTATCTTTAGTTAAAACACAGGAACCAACTCTATAATTAGAATATGGTGCATATGCATTTTCCATTGCTTTAAATGCTCTTTCTAAAAGTTCTTTATAATTTTCCATAATAATCTCCCCTTTAACTAATTCTAATAACATTTATAATTATTAATACAACATCTCTATATTAAAGTAATGTAATAATCCCTACTATCATTCCACTTAACACACTTACTGCAAATCCTCCTAACATAGATTTAAAAGCAAGTTTTGCTAGTATATTTCTCTTTTCAGGACATAATGCTGCAATCCCTGAAATACATACACCAATACTAGAAACATTTGCAAATCCTGCAAGTGAAATTGATAAAATTAATCCTGTTCTTTCACTTAATGAATTTATAATTTCTCCCAAAGATTGGAATGCTACAAATTCATTTAATACTAATTTACTTCCTAAAAGTTGACCAGCTGTTAACACTTCACTTCCTTCAAGACCCATAAGAAATCCTAATGGTGCAAAAACATAAGAGAAAATTTGTTCAAGGCTTAAACCAAAGTATCCAAGAAACATATTTACTATTGCAACTAATCCTAATATAGCTATAAGTGAAGCTCCAATTGCAAGTGCTGTATTCATACCATTAATTGCACCTTCTGAAATAGCTGATAATATATTTGCATTATCCCCTTTATTATCTATTGATAAATTATCTAAATTTTCACCTTTTTCAACTTCTGGCGTTAAAATTTTTGCAATTGCCATACTTCCCATAGGTACTAATGCACTTGCTATAAGTAAATTTTCCATAGGTATTCCAAGAGCTGTGTATCCACCAATTATAGTCGCTGACATACTTCCCATTCCTGAAACTAATACAACAACGATTTCACTCTTAGTCATTTTCCCTAAATATTTACTTACTAAAATTGGACTTTCTGTCTGACCTAAAAACATGTTTGCTACTGCAACAAAACTTTCAACTTGACTTGTTCCAAGTACTTTTCCTACAGCTTTACCTATTATTTTTACTATAAATCCTATAACTCCAAGATAATATAATGCTCCAACCAATGCTGAAACGAAAATTATATTTCCAAGTGTTTGTATACCAAATACAAATCCTGTTGGTGCTCCTCCATCTGCAAGGCTTCCAAATACAAATAACAGCCCTTCTCTTCCACAGTTTAAAACTCCAGTTACAACATCAGATATCTTTTGTACAATTAATCTTCCTAGTGGAAATTTAACAAGTAAAAATGCAATTACAAATTGAATTCCCAAAGCTTTTATAACTGTTTTATACGGAATCTCTTTTCTATTGGAAGATAATAAATACATAAATCCTAATACTACAATAATACCAAAAATGCTTATAAATATTTTCATAACATAACTCTCCACTCTGTAAATCTAATTAACATTTATCTTCTGCTTAATTTAACTGCAGAATTGTATATTATTTATTTTTTTGATTTTCACTTCATTTTGTCCTATAATATGTTTATATGATTTTTATTTTGTACTGAAATAAACTTTCATTAATTAATGTTTTAGAAAATCCGCTAAATTTTCTAAAACATTTTTTATTATTTAGATGCCTTTTTTTTATCTAACTTAATCATATTTCTTATTCCTTCAACTGCAACCTTAATTGATTCTTCTGAATCATGACATTGTGGATTATCTAACCCTGCTTTTTCACGTTCTTGATTTGCAATAACTAAGAAACATGCTCCTGTACGAACTCTTAAATAACTTCCTACAATAAATAATGCTGCACTTTCCATTTCTGATGCTAAACATCCACATCTTAGCCATGCATTCCACTTATTTTCTAGTTCATAACTAACCGGTTTAGTTTCTGGTGAATGTTGCCCATAAAATGAGTCTTTAGATTGAACAACTCCTGTATGGTATGTTTTATTTAATGTTTTAGATGCATCTACAAGTGCATTTACAACATCAAAATTTGCTACTGCTGGGAATTCAATTGGTGCATACTCTTTACTTGTACCTTCCATTCTTATAGAACCAGTTGCTACTACAATGTCTCCACCCTTAACATCAAGTTCCATTCCACCACATGTACCAACTCTTATAAATGTATCTGCTCCACATTTAACTAATTCTTCTAAAGCTATTGCTGCTGATGGTCCACCAATTCCTGTTGATGTAACACTAACTTTTTCTCCATCTAAATAACCTGTATAAGTAACATACTCTCTGTTATCTGCAACAAGTACTGGATTTTCAAAATATTTTGCAATTTTTTCACATCTCTTAGGATCACCAGGAAGTATTACATATTTTCCAACTTCACCTTCACCTACAGCAATATGATATTGTTTTCCTGAACCTTCTGAATAATTCATCACAATTCCTCCACTACTTAAATATATTTTACAACTTTACACAATCTTTAAACTTGTATTTTAACTTGTCTACTTGTCTTGCAAATTCATGATAACATTTACACACATATTTTGTCAATGCTTTTTATAATTATTATTCTATACATTAATTGTATTTATTCGTAATATCAGTATTTTTAATGTTAAAATATTATTTGCTTATTATAAAATACCAGTCATAAACTCTATACTTTTAATATCTTTGATATATAAAATAAAAAGGCTTTGCCACTAAATCTAATGACAAAGCCATGATTACTCTATAAAATATAAAACTGTCTTTTAATCTATTTATCTTTTCCTGTCTGTTTTATAAGCTGATTAGTATATACTGTAGCTCCTGTAACCAATACTCCTTGAATTACTGCATTAGCATTTACTCCGATAATTCCCATACTTCCTGCAATACCAAAAACAAGTAGTATTAAAGGTATATATTTATCACTTATTTTATCAGTATTCTTTATAATCATTCCAATTATATAAAGAACAGGTATTAAGATAAGTGCATTCTGTGTGATATATTGTGATACATCCATAATTATCACCACACTTTCTTTTGTATATTTATTACAGTTTCCTGTGCTATATTATATGAATAATACTATACTTGTGTTAACTTATTATTTATTCTTTATATTTAAATAATATTAATAAAATGCTATAATTATATATATGTTAACTATTATGAAAGGGGTATTTATATGACTATTATAGACATTCTTCTTGAACATATTCATGATAAAAATCCATATGAAAGACAAGCTTTAGAAATTATACGTGATTCGTATATAAGTTCTGTAAATGATAATTATACATTAATTGTGGATCCAAATGGAGAATTGCTTGTTAGAATACCAAGCATGGAAAAACGTGATGAATTTGTATACAATAAACTTACTGAATACAGTTATCCACTGATAATGTGTATGAACATAGACGAAATAAATAACACTGAATATTATTCATACATAAAAGCTAAATTCTTGGAATGTTATAAGGACAAGCTTCATGTTTTTTTCAAGGATGTTATTACAGTAAACAAATTAAAAGATGATATAGTAAAAACAAAAAAGAAAATTGAATATATCACATACTTTACAATTATTGGTGTAATTTTAAGTGGACTATCTTTATGTATTTTTAATGTTGAAAATACAACTAAATATATACTTGCCATAGGAATTATTTTACTTTTTGGATGTGCACTATATCTTCAATTAACAAAAGAAAATACAATAAAAAAATTAATAGATGGATATATCTCAACAATTTACACAGACTGGTATAATACTGTTTTAAGAAAACATTATACTTTTTTATGCAATTTTATGGGGTAATGTTTTTTTATATTATTAATACTTAAATTTTATTATTTGAATTTATTTTAATATTTTTCAAAATTAAAGTCTGTTTATCAAAATTTCATATAATTTTGATAAACAGACTTATTTTTTAACTATATATAGACTTTTAAAAAGCACCATAAATACACTTATATTTTGTTTATAAACACCACTTAACTATAGCTTTAAAACCTTTAATATTCTCTTCTATATTTCCTTTAAAAATTCCAGAACCAGAAACTAAAACATTGGCACCTGCATTAATTACTGACTCTGCATTGCTAAGCTTAATCCCACCATCTACTTCAATATCAATATTTAAATTTCGTTCATTAAGCTTTTTTCTTAGTCTAGATATCTTATTAGTCATTGTTTCTATATATTCTTGACCTCCAAAACCCGGATTTACAGTCATTAAAAGAATCATATCCAAATCTTCCAATATATACTCTAAAACATCTATATTAGTTCCAGGATTTATGGCTACACAGGCTCTTTTCCCACATTCTTTTATCTTCTGAATGGTTCTATGAATATGAGTACTCGCCTCTGCATGTACTGTTATAATATCTGCTCCTGAAAGCGCAGCTTCTTCTATATATTTGTCTGGATTCTGAACCATTAAATGAACATCAAATATCATTTTAGTATATTTTCTTATACTTTTTATTACAGGGAATCCCAATGATATGCTTGGAACATATAATCCATCCATAACATCAATATGAACATAATCTGCGCCTGCCCTATCAATAATTTCTAGTTCAGAACCTAATTTCGAAAAATCTGCTGATAATATTGAAGGGGCTATTTTTATAATATTACTTGTTTTTGAATTACTTATATTCATATTATTTACCAAATGCGTTTCTATAGTCTTCTTTGAATTTTTCAATTCCCTTATCTGTCAATGGATGTTTTATCATTTGAACTATCACATTGTATGGAATTGTAGCTATATTAGATCCAGCCTTTGCACAATCCAATATATGAATTGGGTTTCTTACACTTGCTGATATTATTTCAGCATCAATATCATGAATTGCAAATATTTCTGCAATATCTTCTATTAATTTAATTCCTTCACTTCCAATATCATCTAACCTTCCTAAGAAAGGACTCACATAACTTGCACCAGCCCTTGCTGCAAGAAGCGCTTGTACTGCTGAAAATATTAAAGTCACATTTGTTTTGATTCCCTCCTTACTTAATACTTTAACCGCCTTTAATCCTTCTTCACACATTGGAATCTTAACTACCATATTTTCATGAATTTTCGCTATCTCACGCGCTTCTTTAATCATCCCTTCACATTCCATTGAGATAACTTCACCACTTATAGGACCATCTACTATACTTGTTATTTCCTTTATAACCTCATTAAAGTCTTTTCCCTCTCTTGCAATAAGAGATGGATTTGTTGTTACTCCACATATAACGCCTAAATCATTAGCTTTTCTTATTTCATCAACATTAGCTGTATCTACAAATATTTTCATTATATAACTCTCCTATTCATATCTCGTGTACCCACTTGTACACTTTTTTATTTAATAATTTCTTTAATACTTTCTGATATTGCATCACTTGTAAGCTTAAATTTCTCCATAAGCTCATCAGGTGTTCCTGATTCTCCAAATTTATCTTCAATTCCAATCATCTTTACTTTACATGGATATTTATCACATACAACAGAAGATACCATAGATCCAAGTCCACCTATAATAGAATGTTCTTCTGCTGTTACAATACCTTTAGTTTCCTTTGCTGCTTTTATAATAATCTCTTTATCTATAGGTTTTATTGTTGATATGTTTATAACGCGTACATGTATTCCTTCTGATTCAAGGTATTTTGCTGCTTCAATTGCTTTTTGAACCATCATTCCAGTAGCAATTATTGCTGCATCATCACCTTTTTTAATTTCAGTTCCCTTTCCAATTTCAAATTTATAGCTATCATCAAAAATATCTTCTGTATTGCATCTTCCAAATCTCAAATAAACAGGTCCTTCCATCATAGCAGCTGCCTTAGTAGCTTCCATTGCTTCCCTGTGATCTGCTGGTACTATAACTGTCATATTAGGTAGTGAACACATCAGTGCAATATCTTCAATAGATTGATGAGATCCTCCATCTTCTCCTACAGTTATCCCTGCGTGAGTCGCAGCAATTTTAACATTAGCTTTTGGATAACATATTGAATTGCGTATTATTTCAAATGCTCTTCCAGTAGCAAATACTGCAAAAGTGCTTGCAAAAGGAACTAGACCAATATTAGACATTCCAGCTGCCATCCCCATTAAATTCTGTTCTGCAATTCCAGCATTGAAGAATCTATCTGGAAATTCTTTTTTAAATCCATTTGTCTTTGTAGACTTTGAAAGATCTGCATCTAACACTACAATATTTTTATTTTCATAACCAATTTGAATCAATGCTTCACCATATGACTCCCTAGTTGCCTTTCCCATGATAAAACCCTCCTTAAAATTATGCTAAAATCTCTTCTATAGCTCTATTTTTTTCTTCTTCATTTGGTGCCGCTCCATGCCATTCAACTTTATTTTCCATAAAACTCACACCTTTCCCTTTAATAGTTTTGGCTATTATAACATTGGGCTTATCTATGCATTTTTCTGCTTCTAAAAATGCCTTATTGATACTTTCAAAATCATTTCCATCATTACAAGAGATTACATTCCACCCAAAGCTTTCAAATTTTTTGTCTATTGGGTTAATAGTAATTACTTCTTCATTTTTTCCATCTATCTGCAATCCATTATTGTCTATAATAGCAATTAGATTATTAAGTTTGTAATGTCCTGCTGCCATAGCAGCCTCCCATACAAGACCTTCTTGAAGCTCACCATCTCCAAGTAGAACATACACTTTTGATTTTTTTTCTAACATTTTAAGTCCTAATGACATTCCAACTGCATTAGAAATTCCCTGTCCTAAAGATCCTGTAGATACATCTATACCATTAATATGTTTAGAATCTGGATGACCTTGTAATAAGCCACCAATTTTTCTCAAACTCATAAGTTGCTCTTTATTAAAGTAACCTTTCTCAGCTAGCACAGAATAAAGTGCTGGCGCTGCATGTCCTTTACTTAAAACAAATCTATCACGGCAGTCATCTTTTGATTTTTCAGGACTTACATTCATCTTTTCATAATATAGATATGTTAGTATTTCTGAACAAGATAATGATCCTCCTGGATGTCCAGACTTTGCTTCATAGATCATTTCTATAATATTTTTTTTAACTTGCTTTATTACTAAATCTAATTTGCCTTTATCCATAAATCACTCAACCTTTCATAACATACATGTTGATGTTAATTTCTTTTAGTATCTAGATAATTAAACAGCTTTCATATTTTCACATAAAGCTTTTCTAAATTTATCATCAATAAAATATTTAGTTTCTTTAATTACATCTTTCCAATCATCATTGCCTGTATACCAAAATTCTACTGTAAATTTTCTTACACCAAGATCCCATGACTTTTTTATAATTTCTTCAAAATTAACATGTCCTTTTCCAAAAGTAACTTCTCTAAATTTTCCCGGAACAGTTTCCTTTAAATGAACAGCAGCTATATGTCCTTTTCCAGATTCAAAATCTTCACTAGGCGTAAGTCCATATTCCAAAGCCGCATTAGTCACATTTCCGCAATCAGGATATATCTGAAGATATGGAGAGTTTATTTCTTTGACAAACGTCATCGCCTTTCCAACAGTATTCATGAATTCTGTTTCCATTGTTTCAAATGCAAGAATAACACCTTTACTAGCTGCCATTTCAACTGCCTTTTTTAAATTTTCCTTAAAGTGTTTTCTTGTAACTTCATTTCCTTCTTCATAATAAACATCATATCCTGCAAGCTGTATTATCTTTATTCCAAGGTCATCTGCAAGCTCAATTGCGTTTTCCATTATTTCCATGCCTTTATTTCGTATCTTTTCATCAAGGCTTCCAAGAGGATATTTTCTATGTCCGCTCAAACACATTGTCCTTATTTCAACACCATATTTAAACATTAACTCAACAAGTGCTTTTCTATCACCTTTAGACATATATATCCTTGATAATTTTTCTTTTGTTTCATCTATACTTATTTCTATATTGTCAAATCCACATTCTCTTGCACAACTAAATTTTTCTTCCCATGTAAGATAATTAGGCATAGATTTTTCATATAATCCTAAAGTATATTCTTTCATACCGAACACCTCTATTAATAAAATTCTAAGTAATTATTTATTAAAATATCTAAATAACTTTTTATAGTCTAAAATTATTTTTTTATTGCCCATAATAAGCATTGGGTCCATGTTTTCTAGTAAAATGTTTTTCTATAAGCTCTTGTGGCATTTTAACTGTTTCACTCTTACTTAATAATTCTGTATTAAGAGCCATCATTGCTACTTCTTCAAGTACAACTGCATTATGAACGGCTTCCATAGCATCTTTCCCCCATGCAAACGGTCCATGGTTTTTTACTAACACCGCTGGCACATAATTAGGATTTAAATGTTTAAATCTCTCAACTATAACTCCGCCTGTATTATATTCATAATTTGAACTAATTTCCTCTGCTGTCATATCACGCGTACATGGTATCTCATTATAAAAATAGTCAGCTTGAGTTGTTCCATAGGGAATAATATCTTTTCCCGATTGTGAAAAGATAGTTGCATATCTAGAATGTGTATGAACTACTGCGCCTATATCACAAAAATCCTTATATAGCTTAATATGTGTTGGTGTATCTGATGATGGTTTATATCTTCCCTCAACTATGTTTCCATTTAAATCAACTACAACCATATCATCAGGTTTCATGATGTCATATTCGACACCTGATGGTTTAATTACAACTAGTCCACTTTCTCTATCTATTGCTGAAACATTTCCCCATGTAAATGTTACAAGATTATATTTAGGCAAAAGCATATTAGCCTCATATACTTTTTCTTTTAATTGTTCTAACATATATGACACCCCTATCATTGATTTTTATTATCATTTAATTCTTTATATTTTTTTATCTATGGACATTATTTATAATTTCTATAATATCCATAGATAAATGTTAATATTTTAGTACTCTATTCCTTTCTTACTGTATACACTGCTGCTTTATTATCTGTATGATTAGCAGATACAATTAAATCACAATCATCCAAATTAATAACATGAATATTAGCAGGACCTACACCTTTTTCAATTATTGTTTCCTTACATTTTCCATCTATATATTGAATCATAAATAACTCAGCTTCTTTACGTCTTACTCCACCTACAAAAACCGGTTCACCACAAAGCTTAGTACCTACAAGGGTGTGCGCAAAATCTATTTCATATGGATATGAGTAAATTTCACTATATTTTCCTTCAGTTAACTTATAAATTTTCATTGAATCCCCATGAAAAGGTTCTATTGTCATCATTTCATCAATTCCATCATTATCTATATCGCACCAAGCAATTTCTCCAACACTCTTCTCAAGAATGCAATTTATCTGCCACTGTTCATTCTTCATAGGAACAACTTCAAATACTCCTTGATCACATCCAAAAGTTCCATGTATTTTACCATCTACCATATGACTGCTATACCCATGATTCCTAAACAATCCTGTTTTAAGAACTTCAAGTTCTATTCCCTCTGTTAATACATCTGGTAGTTTTCCATAATAAATAGTACCTGGTCTGCTCCAGTCTTCCTTATTATCTTTAAGATCTGCTATTGTTGCACCAATAAAATATATTTCTCCTTCAACATCCCATAAATCAAAACGATGTAGATAAGGAAGCTTCAATATAGTTTCAGTAACCCACTCACCGTCTACTAAGTGTCCCCATACAAGGCGTGCACTGCTTGGACTTTCTTTAAGATAAAAATCACGTACTGCCAAAAATTCATTTGCTCTATTTGGAATTGGAATAATTGACATACATCCGCCTCCATCTTCCCATACTGTCTGACGATGATTAAAATTCTTTCCACTATATGAATAGCATGGATATCCTTTTTCTTCAGATGCTATAAGCAAGTTAAGATTGCCATCTATTTCAATTGAGCTTGATGCATATGCACGATACATTTCATCTAAGTTCTTTTTTTCAATCCTCATAGTCTACACCTCCATTTTTTATATTGCAAAATACTATTTTTTATTCACAACCTTTTCCATTACTTTTTCTTCAATTTCCTTTTCTGATAACACATTTTTTAATCCGATAACTATTGTTCCTGAATCTTCCGCTCTTTTAAAATTAGACTTTAAAACCTCTGAACAGAATACAACATCAAAACTGGATGCTTGGCTCTTTGCTTCTCCAACACTACTATGTTGAATTGTTACATCTATTCCTAATTTTTTAAATACTTTTGTTATCTTCATTTTAATTATTTGACTTGATCCCATTCCACTTCCACATGCTGCTATTACTTTTAACATAATTAATCACCCTTTTTCAATTATTTTATACTGATTGACTCATTTCTTCCATGTATTCCTCATAATCTTCTGCTATTTTAAAGTAACCTTTTTTATTCTTAAGATATTGAATTTGCGGTATCGCTAATAATGCAATTATTACTATTCCAAATCCAACATATTGGAAATTTTTCATTAATACTCCGATAACAGGCCAAACTGTATCAAAGTCAAAGTTTCCATGCCACCCTCCGAATTGTGCTAATCCAAAGTACCATGCTGCAAAAGCACCACCTAATACTTGAATTATTCCAGAGACGAAAGGTATAATCATTGCAGCTTTTAATCCACCTTTTCTATTAGCAAATACTGCAAATGTTGCATTATCAAAAAATACTGGTACGAAACCTGTTATTATTAATACTGGGCTCTTGAATACAATTAATCCAATAATAGAAATGAATTGTCCTAATGCTCCAAATAAGAAACCTATTGTTACTGCATTTGCATGACCAAAACCATATGTTGCAGCACAATCTACTGCTGGCATAGATCCAGGTAAAATTTTATTTGATATACCTTGGAATGATTCAGTAAGTTCAGAGACGAACATTTTAACACCAAGTTGTAATATACTTAAATACACTGCAAAATTCAAAGACTTTTCCATTATATAGAATATAAAGTTTTTATTTGCTGCAAATCCTGTGTCTATTTGATGCATTAAATCTGGTCCGAGTATACCTATAATTGTTCCAAAGAAAAACATCATTAATATACCTGTTGCAACAACATTATCATTAAATATTGATAAAAATCCTGGAAATTCTAAATGTTCGATTGATTTTTCTTTATTACCAATTTTACCTGCAATTTTATCAGTTAACCAAATACCAAACATTTGTTGATGGCCTACTGCAAATCCTCCACCTTCTGTCAAATCCTGAGTTGCTTCAACTGTAAGATTAGATGATACTGCCCAATAAGTTCCAAGTAATATTCCAAGCATTATAACAGCTTTTGTATCAACTAAATTAGGAAAACAGAATAATACAATCCATAACGCTGTAGATGATTGTTGTACCATTATGTGCCCAGTAATAAATACAGTTCTAATCTTTGTTGTCTTTCTAAACAATACTAAAACAATATTAAATATAAATGCTATTAGAAGAACTATCATCATAAGTGAAAATGATCTTCCTACATTTTCAACTGCTTGTTGAGCTGCTGTTTGTCCAAAATAAGGATCAATAACTGCCGCTGCTAAATTAAAACGATCTTTTAATCCAGCTAATATCGGTCTAAAATTTCCAACTAATCCACTAGCTGCTACATTAAGAATGAGGTAACCAACCGTTGCTTTGATAAAGCCCGCTATTGCTTCATATATGGGACGTTTCAATAATAAATAACCTATAAGTACAATAAATCCTATAAAAAACGCTGGATTAGTCAATATGTTTACCTGAAAAAATTTCCAGATGCTTAATAATATCTCCATATTTATTCCTCCTAAAATTTAATTACCCTTAAGCTGGTAAAAAATAATCTTTATATATGTTTTCTAAGTCCTCTTTACACTGTGAACATATCAATTCTTCTACTACTTCATTATTTTCCACTAATTCAACTAGTTTAGAAAGATTCTCCAAATGAATATTATTGTCTGTTGAAGCAAGAACAAAAAATAGTCTTGCATCTTGATCATGATCATCACTAAAACAAACTGGCTTTTTACTTCTCATAAAGCAAACTGCTGTTTCATTTACTCCTACAGCACCTTCCTGTGCATGTGGTATACATATATCCGGCGCTATTACTATATATGGTCCATATTTATTAACATTGCTGATTATTGAATCAATGTATGCTTCTTCAATAGCCTTATCTTTAATTAATGGCATACATGCTGCTTTTATTGCATCCTCCCATTTTTCAAAACCATCATGAAAGGAAAATCTGTTCTTTTCAATTAATTCCTTTAACATTTCTGTTTCCCCCTTTTATATTGGAACTGCTATTTTGCTTTTGTAGCAGTTCCATAACAATTACCTATATATGTTCTTAATAAGATAAATTTAAAACCACTTTTAAAAAACTATGCTTTTTAAGCAATTTTATAAAAATGATGTATATGGTATGTTAATATCTGTTGTAAAACAATCATCAAATCCCCTTGGATAATGATATTCTCTCTTTTTACTATCATCAGGGAATGTGAATTTACCTCCCACTTGCCATATAAATGGATTAAATTCATACTGTAATCTATCTTTTCTCATATCAAATAACTCTAAAATTTCTTTTGTATCTGCTTGGAAATTTGACCATATATCATGATGGAATGGAATAACAACTTTAGTTTTCAATGCTTCAGCCATTCTTAAAATATCAACTGATGTCATTTTATCAGTAATTCCTCTTGGATTTTCACCATAAGATCCTAATGCAACATCAATTTTGTATTCGTTTCCATGTTTGGCATAAAAATTTGAATAGTGTGAATCACCACTATGATATAAATTTCCACCTGGTGTCTTTATCAAATAATTAACAGCCTTAATATCCATATCTACTGGCATCTTTCCTCTGATATCTCCCTTTGGAGGTTCAGTTATTAATGCTGTTCTGTCAAATGATTCTAATGCAACTATTGTGATATCCTTAATCTGCACTGTATCTCCTGGTTTTACAACAATACATCTTTCACTAGGCACTCCCCATCCTATCCATTTATCCACACATGCTTGTGGTCCTACAAACGGAACATCTTTGCTACAATTTTTAAGAACTGCCGCTGCAACGTTTACATCAATGTGATCATTATGATCATGTGTTGCAAGAACTGCATCTATATTTTTTATTCCAAATGGATCTAACACAAATGGTGCTACTCTTAAATTAGGTTGAAGTTTTTTTCCACCACACATTCTAGCCATTTGATGTTGTGGATTTATATAAGGATTAGCTTTTGTTTTTTTACCACTTCCACACCAAAAGTCAATACTTATATTAGTTCCACCTTCTGATTTAAGCCATATTCCAGTACATCCAAGCCACCACATTGCAAATGTTCCTTTTTTAACTTCTTCCATTTCGATTTCTTCATTTAACCAAGTTCCCCATTCTGGAAAAGTATTTAATATCCATGATTCTCTTGTAATTTCTTCTACTTGTGACATTTTAAATTCCCCCATTCCAATTCTCATTTTAATTTTTCTCTTAAATAGTATTTATTTCCTATCCATGACTTAATAATACACCAAACATTCATATAGTTCAATACTTTTTTAACTTTTTTTATATTTATTTGATTTTTTTGTTCGACAATGCTATAATTTTCTATATTAAATGAACTTTTTGAATGTTTTATACTTTACGTTCAATTATTAATTCATTTTGTTCATAAAAAAACTATATTTTATTAAATAGATATATTTATGAGTTCATTTGTTGTTCAATAAATACAATATATATAGTATAGTTATGTTATCAAGACTTTAATAAATTAAGATTGACTTAACATGAATTCATATATGTAAATTTATATAACGGAGGAATATATAATGAAAATTAATACTAGCATAATTTCTAAAAGACGAGAGTACATTTTAAAATATTTAAAAGAATATCCAGATATAAGTACAGCTGAACTAGCTGAAAAATTAAATGTATCTTCTCTTACATTGCGAAGAGATTTTCAAGCTTTAGAAAATGATGGACTTGTTGTTAGATATTATGGTGGTGCTAAACTTATTGAAGATAGTCCACTATTAAATGATATTAATTTTGAAAACAACAATTCACTTAACAATGAAAATAAGCATAAAATAGCAAAATATGCTGCAGATTTAATTGAAGACGGAGATACCATTTTTATAAACTCAAGCACAACAGCTCTTCTTATACTTGAATATTTAGAAGATAAAAGAGTAACTGTTATAACTAATAACGGTAAAGCATTATTTTCTAATATAGGTCCAAATGTTGATCTAATATTAACTGGTGGTCAAGTATATGAAAGAAAACAATCATTAGTTGGTGAATTTGCTACTACTATTTTTTCATCAGTAATTGCAGATAAGTGTTTTATTGGTGTCAATGGTGTATCCGTAGATTTTGGAATAAGTACATCTGTATTTCAAGAAACATTAGTCAATAAAGCTATGATAAATCATTGTAAAGGTCCAGTTTTTGTACTTGCATCCAGTTCAAAAATAGGGCTTAAAAATAAATTTTTAAGTGGAAGTATAGATGATATTTCGCACTTAATTACAGACTCAGGAATAAATGAAACTTCTATCAAAAATTTAGAAAAATGCGGTATAGAAATTATAAAAGTTTAATTTTAATGATTTTTATACATAAAATTGTATAATACAAAAGCGCTATTGTTTTAATAGCGCTTTTTAAATTCAAAAAATTTCTTATTAATTCTATCTTTTAGCCTATACCACCATAAAATATTCCCAATGCAATTATTATTATTGTGGCAGGAACAAATACATACCTTCCAAATTTAATGAACCATTTTCCTATTGTACGTTTTGATCCTTGATTTATTCCAGATAATATCTTTTCTTCGTCTATCATGTAGTAAAAAACGAATGCTGTTATAACTGCACCAAGTGGTGATAGTACTATTGTAACAAAATCAGTAAATTTATTAAATAAACCTTCATTTATACTTAATGGTACAGCTAATATAAATCCAATTATAGCTACAATTATAGTTGTCTTTTTTCTATCCCAGTTTGTTATAGTAAGTATCGATTCTACCGGTCCCTCAAGTAACGATATAGACGATGAAATAGATGCAAATATTATGCTCAAGAAAAATGCTGCACATAATAAATTACCAAATGGCATCGTCTGGAATATACTTGGGACTGTTATAAATAATAACGATGGTCCTCCAGTAGGACTTAATCCTAATGCAAAAACTGCTGGCATAATCATAAATGCAGCTAATATTGCCGAAATTGTATCAAAAATTGCTGTACTTACTGCACATTCAGTCATATCAAATTCTTTTCCTGCATAACTTCCATAGATAACCATTCCACATCCTGTTATTGAAACTGTAAAGAATGCCTGTCCCATAGCCATTGCCCATGTTTTTGGTATTAGTAAATGTGCCCAATCCGGCTTTAATAAATATCTTATACCAGCTGCTGAACCTGGAAGTGTTAATGATTTAATCATTAATAGAATAAATATAATAAATAATAATGGAATTATTATCTTATTAATCTTTTCTATTCCCTTTGAAACACCTGCACTAACTATTACTAATGTTATTACAACAGCAAGAAGATGCCATCCAATTGAATTTGAACTAAAAGCAAATCCACCAAAATATTCACTAGTATTTATATTGTTTATTTGCCCTGTAAGGCTTATGTAAAAATATTTTAATACCCATCCTATTACAATGGTATAAAACATAAATATCCCCATTAATCCCAATGTGGGAATTATAGATAAAATCTTTCCTCCAGATTTCTTATTTTCTTCAAATACCTTTCTTATAGCACCTAAAGATCCTTGTTTATACATTCTACCAAAACTCATTTCTGCTATAAGCCCTATAATTCCAAGAACAATGATAAATAAGAAATATGGTATTAAAAATGCTGCTCCTCCATTTTCTCCAAGCTTGTACGGAAACATCCACACATTTCCAAGCCCAATTGCCGCACCAATACATGACAGCACAAAACCAATTCTGCTAGAAAAACCTTCTCTCTTAGCCATTTTTCTTCCTCCTAATCTTCGTAACCTTCCAATACATCATATTACAATTAATCATAAATTTACTTAGACTATACCTACTACTATTCCTCAAAAAATTTCTTAACAATTCTACTAGTCCACTTTTGTAATTTAAAAAATTATATATTTCACAGCAAAATATTATCTAATATTTTGTTTTTTATATATTTTTTTGATTAATTATTAATATGAATTATTCATATAATAATACAAATTAGCTATTATTTCAACAAAAATTTCTTTTTTTACATCATAAATTTATTTTTAATATTTAAATATTATATTTTATGTTTAAATATTCTATTTTAAATTCATTTACAAATAGTAGGTGTTCATGGTACTCTAATAAAAACACATATATAAAGGAGAAAAAAACATGTCAGCATATTTAATTACATATTTCATAAGCGATACATGTGGTTGTGGTTGCGGTCACAGTCACGATGATAATAATACTCACCCTCACACTCATGAGGAATCAAGCGAAGATAAAATTATTTCTAAAATAAAATCATTAGGTTCATGGGGACACGTTATGCCTGAAGCATATGTTGTTAAATGTTCTATGTCATCTGATGATATACTAAAAGAGTTAAAAGCAGTAGCTAACTCTGGTGATCTATTATTTGTAACAGAAGTAAACGCTGAAACAGCCTCATGTTCAAATGAAGCTGTTATCAATTGGATTGCAGAAGTTTAATAATATCATAGACAATTAAATTCAACAAAAATTAAAAGGATAGGAATCTCATTTTTTGATGGTATTCTATCCTTTTTGCTTTATTATTTTTTTAATTTTCTTGAATCCTTGAATTAAAAGTTTTTATTCCAAATAAAACTTTATAAAATCTATTGCGAACAGTTAGGACATAAAAATATGAGTAATCGGCATGATACATATTCCTAAAAATATTGAGCATAGTGATAAAGTATTATATCCATACTCTCTTGATGATGGTATAAGTTCTTCAAAAGAAATATATAACATAATTCCCATTACAAATGCAAAAATCAATCCTAATAAAAATTCACTTATAAAAGGTTTTAATATTAAATAAGCAAGAACTGCTCCTACTGGTTCTGATAGACCTGAATACATGGTATATTTCAATGCCTTCATTCTACTTCCTGTAGAATAATATATAGGCATTGCAACTGCTATCCCCTCCGGAATATTATGCATGGCAATAGCAACTGATATTGAAATTCCAAGGGCTGCATCTTGATACCCAGACATAAATGTAGCAATTCCCTCTGGGAAATTATGTAGTGTTATTGCTATCATGGCAACAAGTCCTACTCTAAATAGTTTTGCATTGTTTGAATTATCTGAAGAAAGTAAATGACTTTCATGTGGTATAAATTTATCAATAAGCATTGCAAATATAACCCCTGAAAGCATATACATCATTGTAAGCAACACACCATAAAAGTTTCCGTAATACTTAACTAACGTACTTTCTGCAAACGGAAAAAGATCTGTAAAAGAGATGCATATCATTACTCCCCCAGAAAACCCAAGTGCAAAAGTAATTGTCTTCTTGCTTGTTCTTTTAGATATAAAAACTATGCAGGCTCCTAAAACTGTAGAAATTCCTGCAAAAAATGAAAGTACCAGTGCAAACTGAGCACTCTGTTCCATAAAACCAACTCCCTGCTCTGTATATAATTTTATCAAGTTAATATTTCAACTGTTTTTAGTAGTTAACTTAAACTAATCATTAAACTATATTATGTATATTCTCAAATATACTTTAAAATTACATAAAAATAATATCCATCAAAATTCAAACAAAAGCTCAAATTTTAATGGATATACCACAAAATATTAAAAAGGAGTCGTAATTTTATGTGACTTATCTCACAAGAGGAGCGATGAGTATTTTTTATAATACACCTCTTTAAAATTACTAACTATATAATAGTTTACCAAATTTTTCATTAAAATCAATAGTATTTTTTAAATATTTTGAAAATTATGATATATTATATAGATTTATTTTTCAATTTTCTATTTTTTATATTTAATGTAATTATTGACATAATAGTATAATAAGAGTATAATTCTTATTGTTGTATGGCCCATTGGTCAAGAGGTCAAGACGTCACCCTCTCACGGTGAAATCATGGGTTCGATTCCCGTATGGGTCACCATTGCAATAAACATCAGCGTTTAGGTAACTAAATATGCTGGTGTTTTTATTATTTTACACCATTTTTACACCATAGTTTTTGTATGATTTTTTTTACACCATTTCCTGCTTTAAATGAAATGCACCAATATCTATAATAACATCATTCACAGTTATTGATTTTCCTTCATGCATGAGCTCAATACAAGTATATAGTAATCCATTTTAAAATTGTATTTCTACACTAAAAATCAAATGACATTTACTATATTTAACAAATCATTATTTCTAGCAATATAACTAACAATTTTTCTTTACTTTAACAAACCAAAATTATTAAAAGGATAAAATCTAAAAATAGCTTTTCCTTCAATATCTTCTTTATCTATATATGGATTACTCCACAATCTTGCATCATCTGAATGTGCACGATTATCTCCTAGAAAAAAATATTTTTCATTAGGAACAAAAAATTCTCCATCATATTTTTCATTATTTTTCACATAATCCTCTTTAATATCAGAGCCATTTATATTTATGATTCCATCATGTATTACAATGTGGTCCCCCGGAAGTCCAATAACTCTCTTTATAAGTCTCTTTTTTAATTCATCAGAATTAAAAACTATAATATCACCTCTTTCTATTTTATCTGTGTTATGTATACGTGTTACTAAAAGCTTGTCATCCTTATTTATAGTAGGAACCATTGATGGTGTAGGCACGTATACATTAAAAAACAAAACTTTATTTATAACAATAGCTATCATTATTGCTAATAATATCGGCATTATCCAATCTTTTAAAATTTTTTTCATAATCACTTTTCCTCTCATTTTATACCCTCTTAATATTTATAGTTTTTTATTAAGATATTTAAATACAATGATTCCACATATATATTGAAAAATAAGTAAAGTCACAAATGCAATTACAAGATATTGAGATATTGGATGAATGTATCCTATAGCATTGAGTATAGAAAATACTACAATCAATCCACAATATAACATAAGCATTATTTTATAAGTAATACAACCACTTTTATCTCTTATCATTGTTTGTCTTTCATCTTCCATCTCTATCTTCTCTATTCTCAATTTTTCATTATATTCACTTTGATTTTCTGGTTTTGACCAATGCAAATACTTACAAGTAGTAACTACTCCAGATCCAAAACAAGCTCCTCCGAATCCCCATAATAAACTTTCTAATCTATATTGAGTAAATAGTGCTAAACCAAAAAGTACTGTTCCTAATATTAAATAACCTAATCCTATATATAAGTCTGACTTCTTCATTTATTTTCCTCCTCATAAATAAAAATTTCTTCTATACTCATATTAAAATATCTAGCAATTTTAAAAGCTAAGATAATTGATGGATTATATCTTCCATTTTCGAGCGAACCAATAGTTTGCCTTGAAACTTCTAGTGCATTTGCTAGATCTTCCTGTTTTATACCTCTTTCTTTTCTTATCTTCTCCAAATGATTTTTCAAAATATACCTCCATTAAAGTAAAGTTAACTTTCCATGAATTATTATATTATTCTTTCCTTTTTATGTCAAATAAACTTTCCATAGCCATCACAAATTAAATATAACTTTAAAGTCAAATAAATATAGATATTAATATTTATTTGATAAGATACATTAGATTAATTATTCACAAAATATCCAACAACAAAACAAAAAGAGCATATAAAACAAGTTTACATACTCTTCTATACTATCTTAATAAAATAAATTAAACATCAAATAGTGTACTATGTTTAATTCTAAATGAATACATATTAACATAATTAAATTTAAAAGGAGATGTTAATGTGGTATACAATGTTTATTTATGTGAATTATTAGGAGTAATCTTCATTTCAATAACTGGTTCCTTACTACACTTTGTTTATGATTGGTCAAATAAATATAGGCCATTTGCACTTATTTCAGCCGTAAATGAAAGTACTTGGGAACATCTTAAAATTGCCTTCTGGCCTACGTTAATATACTCATTACTCGAATATGCCTCTATTTCAGAAATAACAAATAATTTTGTTATTGCAAAAGCTTCATGCTTAATTATAATTCCTCTTTCAATTGTATTTCTATTTTATTCATACACAAAAATACTAAAACGTAATTACCTAGTAGTAGATATTTTAATTTTTATACTATCAATATACTTTGGACAAAAAATTAGTTTCTATATATTAACAATGACTCAGCTTCCAGGTTTTTTAACTACTTTATCCTTATTTATTATTTTAATTCTAATAATTGAATTTTCTCTATTTACTTTTTTTCCACCAAAGTTTTTTATTTTCAAAGATCCTACTAATGGTACATATGGTATCTAGAAAATAAATCGTACCATAATATTCAATCTATAAAATATTCAATATTTATGATACACTTACAAATAGAATTGCATTAATTAAATATTTCTTGTAATTAATTTTAAGCATATGATAAAGATATACTTGATAAAAACTTGTGATTTTTATTCATAAGCTTTGTATTGGAGGATAAAATATGAATCAAAAACAAATGGAAATGATGAAAAAAATAATAGAAGAAAAGAAGCAAAAGGGAAATAGCACAAATAAAAATGCTGAAAAACCAAAAAAAGTTATCGGAAGAATGCTTCTTCATAGCGGAAGAACAACTTTATAGATATAGCATTAAAACCATACATATAAATATAAAACTAAGCCCTATCTATTTTCTAATAATGAGACAGGGCTTAGTTATATTAAAATGTATTTATATTTATAAAATTATTTTAATTTATTATACTCCTCATCTAAAACTGGTTCTAACCACTCATTAGATGCACCTTCTGCTGGAACCTCTATTGCAATATGAGAAAACCAACTATCTTTTGCAGCTCCATGCCAATGTTTTACTTCTGGATCTATATTAACCACATCACCAGTTTTTAATTCTCTAGGTTCTTTTCCTTCTTCTACATACCAGCCTCTTCCACCAGTAATTAAAAGTATCTGCCCCCCTTTATGATGAATATGCCAATTATTACGACATCCTGGTTCAAATGTAACATTTCCTATTACTACACCTTTTAAAGAAAGCATATTTAAATAACTTTTACCTATAAAATATTCTGCAAATGCTTCATTCTTATTTCCTCTTTCAAAAACTTCATTAAACTCCATACCTATACTCCTTTTCCATTCAATTATTTTAATTTTATACCTATTATCTGATTCTATGTTACAACTTAAAGTTAACTCTAAGTCAATAACGAATTTAGTTTTTCCTTGTAAAATGAAAAACTAAATTCGTTATTGTAAGGATAAATTCAAGATGTATAATTATAAAACTCCCTAATTTGAATTCTATTTATAAATAAGTAATTTTTTAACTTATAATCCATATATAAATATACGTTTCCATTATTTAATACATTTTTATAGTTTTACTTAATTTTTATCCAAATTAATGTAATTTTCTCTATTATTTTATAATATATTGTATATTTATTCGAAATATTGTAAAATTTAATTGTTACAATATTTATTTGTCAATTAACTTTTAATTAACATTTGTATGATATAGGGGGATAAATTACTTTGAAAAAGAGAAGTTTACTTAAATTATTCACTACCGCAACTATACTTTGCAGCATAACATTAATGAATTGTACAACTGCATATGCACAGTGGCGTAAAGATAATACTGGTTGGTGGTATTCTGAAGGTAATTCATGGTCAACAGGTTGGAGATTAATAAATAACAATTGGTACTTTTTTGAATCTAATGGATATATGAAAACAGGATGGCTTTTAGATAATGGAATATGGTATTATCTACATTCCTCTGGTGAAATGGCTTCCGATACTGTTCTTATAGACGGAAAATACTCAACATTTGATGCAAGTGGCAAATGGACAGGCTATTTAAATACTACTAATAATACTTCATCTTCAAACACATTACTTTCAAAGGCTGAATTCAGTAGTATCGTATGTGACAAAATGCATGAACTTGTAAATAATCACAGAAAATCAAATGGAATAAAAGAATTAAATATTGATAAAAATTTAGATCAATCTGCATATTTAAAATCCAAGCATTTAATTGATAATAATTATTTTGCTCATGATTATAGTGGACAATCCTTCAGTAACCTTGTATATTCTCTTTCAGGGCAAAAAATTAATGGAGAAAACATAGCTCAAAATTATTTAACTGAAAGTTCCTATACTAAATCGTCCGCACAAGATTTAGCAAATCGTTTATTTAACAGCTGGAAGGAATCCTCTGGTCATAATCAAAATATGCTTAGAGAAAGTTTTAGCAGTTTTGGCTTTGGTTTTGAAATTGCATCCAACGGCTATGTTTATGCCACACAACATTTTAGGATTAATTAGTAAATTTTTTAGGACAACCTTTATCTATAAAATAAGATTTAAAGGTTGTCCTTTTAATTCATTTAATGTTGAGAATTTATTATATTAAGAATTTCTTCTCTTATCTGCATATATTCTGAAGTATATCTAGAACTTTCTTGATTAACACCTGCTATATCATAAGTAAAATCAGTCTTAAATTCTTTTACTATTCTTCCAGGTCTTGACGACATTACAATTATTCTTGTGGCTAATGCTAATGCTTCATCAACATCATGAGTAATAAGAAATACTGTATTTTCTGTTTTATTCCATATATCTCTTATAAGAGCCTGCATATTCTGCCTTGTAAGTGCATCGAGAGCACCAAACGGCTCATCCATAAGTATCATTCTAGGCTTATTCACAAGGACTCTTGCAAGTGATGCCCTTTGTTTCATACCTCCAGATAATTCATATGGTTTATGTTTTCCAAAATCTTTTAACCCTACAAGTTCTAGATAGCTTTTTGTTAATTCCTCTATCTGGCTTTTAGGAAATTTTCTCATTTTTAATCCGAATGATACATTATCATATATATTCAACCAAGGATACAACGTAGGAGCTTGAAACACTACTCCCCTATGCCAATCTGCTCCCTTAATAGGCTTTCCATCCATTTTAGCCTCACCATCTGATGGCTGATGAAATCCTGCAATTATTTTAAGTAATGTACTTTTCCCACATCCTGATGGTCCAAGAACACATATAAACTCACCTTCTTCAATATTAAGATTTACATCTTTTAATGCTGTTACTTCACCTTTTTCTCCTGAATATCTTAAATTTATATCTTTTAATGTTACTACATAATTATTTTTATCATTCATTATTTCTTCCATAAGATAAATACCTCATTTCTTATATACCTTTTCACTTTTATCAGTAAATTATATATAAACTTTCTTGCTTGATTATTTTATAGCATCTTCTATATATTTAGGATTTACAGCTTTATCAAATACTGAATCCTCTGGAACTGATGTAATACTTTTTTGTTCAAATAAAAATTGTGCAGTATCTTTTAATGACTTTACTAAATCGCCTTTAGTCTCACTAGTTCCAAAATATTTCGGATCTAGCTGTTCTTGTGCAGAAAGCCATATTGATCCTTGCATTTGTGATAACGCTTCATCTTGTGATATCTGTAATGCGTCTGATATAGTTTTTACTGCTTCATCTTGATTTTCTTTGTATAAATTAACGCCTTTATTTAACGCTTTAACATATTTGGTAACTAAATCAGGGTATTTTTCTGAAAATTCCTTTCTTACAACCTCAACGTTAGATGTAAGTATTCCTTTTTCAGCCATATCAGCACTTGATAATAATATCTTTCCATCAGATAATAAATTTGCAAGTGTTGGCTCCCATACATATGCTGCATCTATATCTCCTCTTTGCCAAGCTGCATAAATATCTGCTGGCTGCATATCCAAAAGTTCAACATCCTTTTCGCTTATTCCATTAAGTTTTAATGCATTTAGTAAACTATAATGTGCTGTTGATGCAAAAGGAGTTGCTATTTTCTTACCAATAAGATCTTTAATTGAAGCTATATTTGATTCATTTCTTACAGCTAATGATTCAACTTTTCCAAGCACTTCATGTATCCATATTAATTCAACATCAGCTCCATTTGCTATTCCAAGAGTTGCTGGTGAAGATCCAAGAAGTCCAAAATCAATACTCCCTGATGCTAATGCATTATTTACATCTTTACCAGAATCAAATTCAACAAGGTTTATTTCCACTCCCATTTCCTCTTCAAAATATTTCTTTGCTTTTGCTATTCCCTCATCATTGGGCATCTGTTGAGTTCCTATATTAACAACCTTAGGACTTCCATCTGCTGCTACATCTTTACTCTTACTTGAGCCACACCCCATGAACATCGTACTTACTGTACAAAGAATCGCTATTGTTTTAACTATTTTCTTAATATTCATAACCTATTTCCTCCACTCTTATATAATTTTCTATTATTCTTTACCTTTCCACGGTACAATTTTCTTTTCTAATATCCTTAAGAACTGATCAAGTAAAATACCTGTGATTCCCATTATAATTATTCCAACGAAAATTATGTCACTCCTTAAATAATTACTCGCATCTAATACCATCCATCCAAGTCCTGATTTTGCTGCAACCATTTCTGCTGCTACTAATGTAGTATATGCAACCCCTACCGCTGTCCTTATTCCAACAAATATATCTGGCAGACATGATGGTAAAATCACATGAATAAATATCTGATATTTACTTGCCCCTACTGTATATGCACTATTTATATAATCTTCCTTTATTTTCAACACTGCTGAAACACATGATATATATATTGGTGCAAAACAAGCTAAAAACAATAATGTTATTTTTGATTCATTTCCAATGCCAAGCCACAATACAAGAAGTGTATAATATGCAAGTGGTGGAAGCGGACGATAAAATTCTATTATGGGCTCAAATATTGCTCTTATTTTCGAATTATATCCACTAGCTAGTCCAAATGGGACTGCTATTAATGCAGCAAAGAAAAATGAAATAAATAATCTTTCCATACTTGCACCTAAATGTTGAAGTAGACTATAATTTTTGTATCCATTCTGTATAATATCAATAAATGCATTCCATACTGCTTGTGGTGTAGGAACCATTTTAGAATTAGCAATTCCAAAATTAGTTACAACAAACCATACAAGTAAAATTAAAATTATTGTTGCTAATGTCAGCATGTTTTCAATTGTAATTCTCTTATTCTTTTTACTCATATCCATACCTCATTCACTAAATTTACAGTTAATTAAATTCCATTATGTTCTAATTAATATAAAACAAAACAAGGGCATTTTATATATTTTATTAAAACGCCCTTGTTCTAATCTATTATCTTATTTCTAAACATAATATATATTTTATTTATAATAAACCTCCTTCTTATTTATAGTTTTATTTTAAGTTTTCTCATCCTTCCTTTAAACAAAAAAGGTCTTCTTAAAGTAAACTTTTAAGAAGACCTCTCTGCCTTTTATTTTTATTTGCTGCCTTAATATGTTTATATAATAATTTAAATTGAATATCTGTACAATGTCTTTTAATACTATTTTATTTGTACTCCAGTACATACTACAATATGTCATGGAGCTTATATGCTATATCAATCATTTCTCTTATCTCAAGTTTTGATAAGTCAACATTTAATATCTCTTCACTCTTTTTTATTTTATAATTAACGGTATTTCTATGTATATATAACTCATTAGCTGTATCTTGAAGACTACCGTTATAACTAAGATAACATCTTAACACTGTAAAATAATCCGTATTATTATAACTGTCATACTCTATTACTTTTCCAATTGTCTCATCAATAAAGCTTCTTATTACATTTCTATCCTGTATAGCAAAAAGTAATTTGTAAATTCCAATATCATCATATCTACAAATATCATTATTATACTTCTTCCTATTTATTATAACCACACTATCTGCCTGTCTATAACTTTTATATATACATCTTATACTCTTTGTTTCTTTTCCAATTCCTATAAAAATACTTTTTATTAAATATTTACTTTCACAATGTCTAACAATCTTTTGTAATATTTCTAATACTTTAGATTCTGTTGTATTCATAAATAAAAATATTAACTGATTATTTATCCTAACACAAACTGCCTGTTTATAATATACAGATAAATAATTTTCTATACATTCATTAAGTCTTATAATATATTTTTCATCATTGATCATATCAAATTTATTCACATCAAATACCGCAATACAATATTTATTTTCACTTTTAAATCCATGAATTTCAAGTTGTGATAAATATAGATCTTCACGTTCATGATAAAAAATAGCATTCTGTATTGATGTAGATATTTCTAGTGAATTTTTCTCATTTTCAGTTATTTTAATACAGAAAACTCTCATTATCTCAGCCATATGAACATGCCATGGCACCACAAAAAGAGGAGTATTTGTTTCATTACAGTAATCTATACATTTCTTGTCAATGTTTTTTATATATGGTCCTATATTTATCACTATACCACTTGCTTTTGACTTTATTATTCCTTCTATAAGATTAATAAGCTCAAATTCATTAGATAGTCCTATTCCTGTTAAAAAAGTTACTTCTCCACCTTCTAAAAATGTTGCTATTTCTATATTTTCAACCATATGAACCCATTTTACAGCTTTACTTAATCCTTTCTCTCCAGCAATTAGTTTTATATCATGATTTTTTACACTTTCATATAATAACCCTATTGTTACGCTCAACCTTCTCACTTCCTTAACCAATAAAATTATATTAGCCTCATCAAAACATGATAAGGCTATATAATTATTTTATTAATAACAGCAAATTAAATTTTAACCTAAAAGATTTAAATAAAAGGCATTTCCATTAAAATGCATCAGCATGTCCTTCTCCAGTGCTTACTTTATAAGATTCCAATACAGGTATAACAAAAATCTTTCCATCTCCATGATTTCCTGTACTATTTACATTCATTATTATATCCACTACTTTTTCAGTATCTTTTTCAGATACAATAAGAGTAAATGCTCTTTTAGACATAAGATCTGACGTTTGTTCAGTACGATCATCTAACATATAAGTTACAGGCTCTTTTCCTCTTCCGAATACTCTTCTACATGTAAATGCCGGAAAACCTTCCTCTAAGAGAGCTTTTTTAGTCTTTGATACTTTATTCAACCTTACAATTGCAAGTATTTCATTCATAACACTCCCCCCTTATAAGCCTTTTAATTTTGTGCTAATAGTATATGCTTCAGTAACAGGAGTAACAAATATTCTTCCATCACCTGAATTTCCATTCTCTCCTGTTCTAGCTGCATTCATTATTACTTCTATTAATTCATCCTTTTTTTCTTCTTCTACTACCATAAGTAACATATCCTTTGGTAATTCATCATAAAAAACTGATCCTATCTGTAGTCCTTTCTGCTTACCTCTCCCATATACATCCATCTTAGTCACTGCATTGAATCCTGCTTTACTTACTGCTTTTAGTACATTTTCAACCTTTTCAGGTCTTATAATTGATCTTACTAATACCATTTTTTAATCTCCTTTCATAAAATAAATCTTTTAAGGCAAAAAAACAAAGGAGCAAGATAATTAAACTTAATTATCTTAACTCCTTTGTTTAATGAAAATTATAATACAAACATATATATAATTCAATAAGATAGCTTTACATTTTGACAATAATATAACAGCTACCATTAATTTGTTTGCATTTCTTTTTTATCTGACTAGCTTCTTTTGCAAGTAAATAAACACTATCAAACGTCACTTCTTTTTTAGTTATTCCTGCAATAGATATTGATACTAACGGAAACTTTTCTTCTATTCCATGTCTGTTTTGTGCTTCTATGTATCCTCTTTTTAAATCTTTTTCATCATAATATACTAATTTTAATTCATCAAATTCTTTTATTATAGATTCACATATATTGTTTATATCTCCTGAATATATTATTGAAATAAAGTCATCTCCTCCTATATGACCTATAAAATTTCTATTTGATATATTTCTATTTATTATGTCAGCTAATAATTTTATTATCCTATCACCATTTTCAAATCCATAAACATCATTATATGCTTTGAAGTTATCAATATCAAAATATAGTACACAATACTCTTCATAATGTGATATGCATTTTTCTATTTCTTTTTCTATAAGAAAATTTCCTGGAAGACCTGTAAGAGGATTTGAATATCTTGCATTATTAACTTCTATTTCTGTAGTTTTTTCTATTAAATCTTTTATTGTAACTATTCCATAATATTTTGAATCTTTTGTTACTGTAACATGATCATAAATATTTTCCTTTGCTCTTGTCATTGCAAATTTTATTACTCTTTCAATAGACATTTTATAATCCACACTCAAAAAATCTGTTTCCATTATTGTAGATATTGGTTTTGAATAATAAATACTATATCCATACTGCCAACCTAATCTGCTATATAATGCATTTCTTGTTATTGTTCCTTTTACCACATTATCCTCTACTACACATAATCCAAATATGTCCTTGTTCTTTTTAAATAGTAAATCGACACTTGATACTGGCATGTTTGGACTTATATATATTTTACTTTTAGCGATATCCTTAATATATACATTGGTTATATTATTTATATATTTTTTCTTTTTAACAATATTGATATCATCTATTATTTGTCTTATATTATCTGATATTTCTAATATTTCTTCACTTGGTCTCTGTATAAAATATCCTTGTCCATATTTTATACCTATATTAATAAGAGTTCTAAGTTCATCTTCAGTTTCTATTCCTTCTGCGATCAAAATAGAATTTGTAACTTTAGAAAAGTCATACATACTTGTAACCAGTGCCTGTTTTGTCTTATCTTTATCAATATTGCGAATAAGCTGATTATCCAATTTTAAATATTGTGGTTTTATATTACATAATAAATTCAATCCTGAATACCCAGAACCTACATCATCCATAGCTATTTTACTATTTTTACTGTTATAAAAGTTAATAGCATCTTTAAAACGATTCATATTTTTTATGACATGAATTCTCTAGTGCCTTACATATAAAAAGCCATTCTAATTCAAAAGATTTATCACATTCTTCTGCACACTTTAAAAGTAGTTCTGGATTTTGCATTTCTGTATTTTCTGGTCCCCTACTTAATGCTTCATACCCCATAACACTCAAATCCTCAAGAGATACTATTGGTTGAAATACAGTTCTTATATTTTTTGTATTAATAACATCAATAAACTCATCATATTGCTTACTGGCAAGCTTAAAACATATAGCTTTTCCCAAAATATAAATTCCTCCTAAATCTTTCAAATAAAATCAATTTAATCATATCTATAGAACACTATATTTGTACAACATTAATTTAAATGGTTATTTAGGTTAAATTATTGTAAAACTTATTATTTTTATATAATAAAAAGCAAACCAAATATTTATTATGAATACTTTAGGTTTGCTTTTATTAAAATAACTATATTATTTTATTTGTAATCATCTACATCAAATTCATTATTTTTATAATAATATTTTCTATCTTCTTCAGTAATTTCACGAATAACTTTGCATGGATTTCCTACTGCTATAACATTATCAGGTATGTCTTTTGTAACAACACTCCCAGAACCAATCACCACATTATTTCCAATAGTAACACCTGGATTAATTACAACACTTCCCCCAACCCATACATTATCACCAATTGTTACTGGTATTCCGTACTCATATCCAGAGTTTCTTGATTGTGGATGTATTGGATGGCCAGCTGTATATATAGATACATTAGGTGCAAACATTACATTTTTCCCTATAGTTATTTTACCAACATCAAGCATTATGCAGTTATAATTTGAATAAAAATTTTCCCCAACCTCTATATTGCTTCCATAATCACAACGAAATGGCTGTTCAATATGAATTTCTTCCCCAGTTTTTCCTATTATGCTTTTAATAATTTTTTTCATTTCTTCCTTGTTATCAGGTCTGCATAAATTGTAATCATATACTTTAAGTTTTGTTTCCATTCTCTCTTCTGAAAGTCCATCTAACCACGCTTTATATGGAAGTCCATTTAACATTCTTTCTTTTTGATTCATGTTATATACCTCTTACTTTTTTAATCTTTTTGTTTTAATTTTAGTTTTTTTTATTAAACCAATACAATACATATTTTAAACTATTGTTTATGCTTTTATAAATACTCATGCATTCAGAAATTAATTTTCACATCTATCTTAAATATACTCTTTATTACTTTCATAAACCTTAAATATTCGAGTTATCATCAAATAAAATAATAGCTACTTCACAAGATTTAAGATTAATACTTCCATCACAAATTTCTTTATTTCTCACATTAGATAATAATAATTTACCTGTATTATTTTTTAGCTTTAACGTTGAATCTTCTTTCCCAAAATTAGCAACAATCAATATAGATTTATCATTATTTTTTCTATAATATGAAAAAATATTTTCTTTATCTAAATATTCTGGTTCAAAATCACCATAAGTGAATATTTCCTTATATTCTTTACATTTTCTAAGTGCTATAAGATTTCTATAATAATTTAAAATAGAATTGTCGTCTTGTTTCTGTTTTTCAACATTTATATCTATATAATTAGGATTTACTTTAAGCCATGGATTTCCATCTGTAAATCCTGCATTCAATAAATTATTCCATTGCATAGGAGTTCTTGAATTATCTCTGCTTTTTTTATAACATACTTTAAGCGCTTCTTCTTCATTCAACCCAGTCTTTAATGCCATCTCATATTGATCCTTAGTATGAATATCATCATATTCATCTATACTATCCATTGGACAATTTCTCATTCCAATTTCCTGTCCCTGATAAATAAAAGGGATTCCTCTTAATAATATACTTACAGTTGCAAGCATTTTTACTCCCTCATCATTCTGTGCGTAATCTGGAAGATATCGTGATGCCCCTCTAGGTTCATCATGATTTTCAATAATATTAGCTAGAAATCCTTTACCAATAGATTTTCTTTGTGATTCAAATATAGTATTCCTCCACGAATCAAATTCAATTTTTTTAGCATCATACCATCCATGGTCACCATGATTTAGTACTTCAGCTGAAAAATCAAACATGGTTGAAAAATGTCCATTTTCACCTATAAATTCTTCGAGTTCTTCTTCTTTATTATTAAATACTTCAGCAACAGTAAAAGCATTATACTTTTCAAAAGTTTCACCCTTAAGCTCTTCAAGCATTTCTCCTATTCCTTCTACTTCCTCTACCATTTTAGCTGCATTTACAAGTCCATCTTCACCGTCTGGCTCATAATCTGGAAAACTTGTATCTTTCTTAATATTCATAATCGCATCAATTCTAAAGCCTGCAAGTCCCTTATCAAGCCACCAGTTTATCATTTCAAATAATTCTTTCTTAACTTTTTCGTTATTCCAATTAAGATCTGGTTGCTCTTTTGCAAATAAATGAAGATAATATAAATCTGTTCCTTCTACTGGCTCCCATGCACTTCCTCCAAAGTAAGATCTATAATTACTTGGTGGATTACCATTCTTTCCTTTTTCAAAATAGAAATATTCTGCATATTCACCGTAAGGATCTTTTAGTGCGTTTTGAAACCATTCATGCTTATCTGAACAATGGTTTATAACAAGATCCATTAAAATATTTATATTTCTCTTTTTAGCTTCTTCTAAAAGTTCATCAAAATCTTCCATTGTTCCAAATTCAGGTGCAATACTGTAATAATCTGAAATATCATAACCTTGATCCACAAAAGGTGATTTATACATAGGTGAAATCCATATAATATCTATTCCTAAATCCTTTAAATAATCTAACTTTTCAATAATACCTCTTATATCTCCTATACCATCTCCATTAGTATCCTTAAAACTTTTTGGATAAATCTGATATGCTACCTTATCATGCCACCATTCTTTTTTCATAAAAAAACCTCCCCTCAATATACTTCTAGTATATATACTTTTAGGGGAGATTTCTTATACAATATTGATAAAATATTATGTTATTTTGACATGATTATGTTTTCTAAAATTTATTGAATCTAATCTATATTTTTAATATTATTCTACATTAGAATTCTTTGTTAGTTTATTCAATTCATCTATAGCTGCAACAAGTTCTATTTCATATTCTTCATATAAATCGCCCTCATCTTCACCTAGCTGCTCTTCATAAAATCTTATTAATGATCTAAGTTCATCTACTCTACTCACACACTTCTCCTTAAAGATTTTTTGCTGCATTTAATGCAGCATTATAGTCTGGGTCACTTGAAACTTCGCTACAGTATTCAACGTATGTAACCTTATTATTTTCATCTATTACAAATATTGATCTTGCTAATAATCCAACTTCTTTTATATATGTTCCATAATTTCGTCCAAAATCTCTATTCTTATAATCTGATAATGTTGTAACCTTATCTACTCCAGCTGCTCCACACCATCTAATTTGTGCAAATGGTAAATCCATAGATATAACATAAATATGAACACCATCTAACGAAGATGCTTCTTCATTAAATTTTCTTATTTCTCTATCACATACAGGCGTATCAACTGATGGAACTACAACAAATATTCTCTTTCCTTTTGTATCATTTAAAGTTACATTTGCCAAATTATTATTAGTAAGATTAAATTCTGGAGCCATATCTCCAACTCTTACATCATTATCTCCAATAGTAACATTTTTACCTTTAAAAGTTATGTTCATATAAATCACTCCTTTATTATTTATGAATTCTATTTCGTATACATTACAATATGTATATTTCCCTCTTCGTCTATTTTTACACTTTGTATTTATTTTATATTTTCATTAGATGTGTGGATACTAAAGACTTTAAATGCATATATTATTTCTTCGGTTGCTCGTCTTGCATATTTCTTTATCGAAATATTTTATTATATAATAATTATTATTCATTAGTATAGATATATTATATCAGTAAAATTTATATTTGAAAATAATATTATTTTTAAATATAAATTTATCTGAAGTCTTCACAAATAATATCAGCTAAAACCTTTGTTCCATTTATTATTATAGATACACCATTTCCTGGATGTGTAGATGAACCAATGAAATATAATCCTTTAATTTTTTCAGACTTTATATGTGGTCTTAAATATATATTCTGAGTAAGCTTATGGCTTAAACCAAAAGCATTTCCTTTAAAAGCATTAAACTCCTTCTCAAGATCCTCTGGTGTAAGATACTCTTCACATTCAATATGCTTTTCTATATCTTCCATGCCTTTTATATCAGATATATGTTTTATTATTACATTTCTATAATTCATAATATCTTTTTGAGTCCATTTGACAGTTTCAAAAGATAAATTTGGTACCCTAACCATAATATTAAGAACTGATTTTGATTTGCTACATAAACTTTCATCTACAGCACTAGGATAGTACATATAAATTGATGGATTTTTTGAAAGGGTTCCATTAAAAGGATCTTCTATAGATTTTTTAAAATCCTTACTTATATAAATATTATGGACATTTAATACATCATATTTTTTATTAAGTCCTAAATAAATCATAAAGACGGAACATGAATATTCCTTTTTATCAATACAACTGTTTGTGTAACTCATACCTAAGCTGTATCCTGGAATTAATTCCTTAACTGCATAAGGATAATCAGCATTGCATACAACACAATCTGCCTCATAAAATAATTTTTTAGTTCTTACACCTGCAACTTTATTATTTTTTATTACAACTTCTTTTACCTGACTATTTGTTTCTATTTGCCCGCCTTCTTCATAAATTAACTTTTGTAATGCACATATATATTGATAAAGACCTCCCTTTATATAAGAAAGTCCATAAGCATGAGATATTGCTGGAATCATTGTATAAAGGTTTGTATTCTTATATGGATTTACCCCCATATACATAGCTTGAAAAATTAAATACTCCTTTAATTTTCTATTATGAATCATACTAGATAAATATTTATTTGAATTTTCAAGAACATCCATCTGTAGTGCTGATTTTATTGAATTTACATTGATTATTTCTTTCATGTTTAGCATTGGCTTGCAAAGAAAATTATTATTAGCAATCAAATATTTTTTCATAGTTTTATAAAAAAATTCTTCATACTCCTGAGAAAGTCCACTTTCAATACTTTCAAGAACATCATTTGTTTTTTTTAAGTCTCTATAGAGACTATATTGAGTCTTGTCTGCATAGAAGACATTATATATTGGCTCTAATCTTATCATTTCAAAATAATCTTTATAATTTTTACCTAAATCTTTAAAAATATCAGTATATACTTTAGGTGTCATCAAAATACTTGCTGTAAGATCAAAATTAAAATCCTTAATTTCTTTTCTATTGACTTTGCCTCCTACTGTTGGCTCTTTTTCTAGTATCGTAACTTTAAATCCTTTGCTAAGAAGTCTTACAGCACTGCATAATCCTCCTATCCCACCTCCAACAATTACAATATTGTTCATTTTAAATATCCCCTATCATAAAGTAATTTAATTATTAGAACACTATAAATCCTACGATTCCAGACAATACCGCCAAAAGTATTGGATCCATCTTAAATTTATAACTAAGTACAAATGCTGAAAGAAAGATAATAAAGCTTCTAACATTTGCTGTAACATCGTCCATAAGCATAATTGCTGCTGCTGCAATTAAACCAACTGCACACAATCTTATGTATTTTAAAATTCCTTCTGCATATTTATTATTTTTTTTCTTCATAAAAAGCTTTGCTATTATAAATATTATTATTATAGAAGGTAAACTTACTCCTAATGTGGCATATACAGAACCAATTATTCCACTTGTTTTATATCCTACATAGGTGGCTGTATTAATCGCTAAGGGTCCTGGAGTCACCTGACTTATTCCTATAATATTAGTAAAACTTTCATTTGACATCCATCTATTAATATCAACTACTTCCTGCTTAATTAGAGGAAGCATTGCATATCCTCCACCAAAACTAAATAATCCAATTTTAAAGAATGTAAAGAATAATCTCATTAACATATTATTTTCTCCTTAAAACATCTATAACCCCTATAGCTGCAGCACCCAAAATTACATATATAGGTGTAATCTTAAATATAGCAACCAAAACTGCTGCTAAAAGAGGAATTATAAAATTTTTCTTATTAACTTTTGCAGTTTTCCCCATACTTATTACAGGTACTGCTATTAGAGCCACTACAGCTGGTCTTATTCCTTGAAACACTCTTTGAACAACAGGACTATTTTCTATTCCTAAAAATACTGATGCAACTAAAATTATTATTATAAACGATGGCAATATTGCACCTAATGTTGATGTTGTAAGACCAACTAAACCTTTCATTTTTTGTCCTACAAAAGCACTTATATTAACCGCTAATGGTCCGGGAGCTGATTGAGAAATAGCTACCATATCAAGAAATTCCGTTTCACCTATCCATTTTTTCTTTTCAACAACTTCTTTTTGGATTATTGGAAGCATTGCATATCCGCCCCCTAAAGTAAATGCACCTATTTTAAAAAATGTAATAAACATATCCATTAAAATCTTCATAAACTTCTCCTTAAATTACTTTGATATAATTACTATATACTCTATTATAATTCCAAATAATTAAATTTTTATTATTTATTAAATAATCAGAATTTCTAAAAATTATTTTTCCAACTAAAAAAAGATGTACTAAATAAATTCAATACATCTAAAAACTTATATTCTACTGTTCCAAAGCTCCGCTTCCATTTACGTAATAACCATCAACCCATGTATTTGATGCCATTTTACCATCTGAATAATTAAAATAGTACCAAACTCCATTTATTTTCTGCCATCCTTTTCTCATCATTCCTGCAACACCATCATCATTTATTGTATTAAAATAATACCAATATCCATTTATTTTTTGCCATCCAGACTTCATTATTCCTATATTTGAAGTATTACTTTCATCTAGATAATAATAAGCCTCATTTAAATCAATAAATCCAGTTGCCATTGTCCCATCACTATAAAAATAATACCAGTTGCCATTATTGCAGAACCAAGATATCTTCATAAATCCCTGTGCTTTATCGCCTTCACTCTGTGGATTAAAATAATACCAATTTCCATTAATAGATTGCCACCCAGTTTTTAAACTTCCAAAATCATCTCCTGAACCCTGTGGATCTAAATAATAATACGTACCATTAAGATTTATAAAACCTGTTGCCTGTATTCCATTGCTATAAAAGTAATAAAGCCTTCCATTTAAACTCATCCATCCAGTCTGTATGCTTCCATCAGGTTTCTTGTAAAACCTATTACCATTATAACTATTCCATCCAGCTTGTGCTCTAAACATAGTAAGTGATGGAATAGAATACTGCAATTCATGCTTAACCTGTTCCTGTACTTTATAGTATACTTCAGTATTACCAGTTAAATTAGTATTCTCATCAAACACATTAGTTCCAATCTGACTCACACTATAAGGAATATATATATCTGAAATCTTTTTACATCCATCAAAAGCACTTGATCCTATAGATTTTAAACTTTCCGGTAATTGTATGCTTGATAAATTCTCACATCCATAAAATGCGTACTGGCCAATTTCCTTAAGTTTATTACTTAAAATAATTTTCTCTATATTATTATTTCTTTCAAATGCTCCATCTTCAATAATTGTTACTTTTGCTGGTATTTCAACTGAACCGCTAGCTTTACTTCCATCTAATAAAACATTACCTATTATGGCTAATCCATCATTATTTCTTTGTTTTTCAAGCCATGGTGTATTTGTAAATGCCCATCTCCCTATTTGTAGTGAATCACCTTTAAAATCAACATCAGTTAATTTTCCACATAAACCAAATGAATTGGTATCTATTTTTTTTACAGTTGACGGAATAGTTACTTTCTCTAAATTATCACACCCTGTAAAGCAGTCTCCCCCAATTGACTCTACTCCTTCTTCAATAATTACTTCCGTTAAGTTTTCACAGCCATTAAATGACATATTACTTATTTTTTTCACTGAACCTGGTATAACAACTTTAGTTATTTTATCATTATTAAAAAACAGCTGTTCACTTATTTCAGTCACATCTGATGGAATATCTACTTCACCAGATATATCTTCATCTATACTTTTAAGTACTCCATTTTCAATATAAAATCCCTTATTTAATTTATCTGATGCAAATACTTTTACATTGGTAAATATACTTGAACATATACCTGCAATCATAATACTTATCAATAATCTTTTTCTTTTTATCATTATTTCCCCTCCAAATTATAATAAATATATACATTGTATCAATACAGTTTATTTTCCAGTTTTAGGTTCTTTTTTCTATATTCATAAAAAAATAATGATTAGAAATAACTTAATCATTATTATATAAATACTATTCTAAAATTTTATAATCTTCTAAAAAATCCCGTATTAAAATCTCCACTTCTAAAAATTTTATTATCCATGAGTCTTCTATGAAAAGGTATCGTTGTATTTACTCCAGATATAATAAATTCATCAAGTGCTCTTTTCATCCTTTCAATAGCTTCTTCTCTATTCCTTCCCCATGATACTAATTTTAATATCATTGAATCATAAAATGGCGGGATAACATATCCACTGTACACTGCACTATCAACTCTTATTCCAATCCCACCTGAAGCTATATATTCATCAATTTTCCCTGGACATGGCATAAAATTATTGTAAGGATCTTCTGCATTTATTCTGCATTCAATTGCACATCCATTGACTTTTATATCATCTTGTGAAAAAGATAACTTCTTTCCATAAGAGACCAGTATCTGTTCTTTTATTAAATCTATACCTGTAACCATTTCAGTTACGCCATGTTCCACCTGTATCCTCGTATTCATTTCCATGAAATAAAAATTATTATCTTCATTTAATAAAAATTCTACAGTTCCCACACTATTATATTTAAAAGCTTTTGATGCATTGACTGCTGCCTCTCCCATTCTCTTTCTTAAATTTTCATCAAGTGCTGGTGATGGTGACTCCTCAACAAGTTTTTGATGACGTCTTTGAATTGTACAGTCTCTTTCCCCTAAATAAACTACATTTCCGTAATTATCACCTATTATTTGTATTTCAACATGCCTCGTATGATTTAAGTACTTTTCAAGATAAACAGCAGAGTTTCCAAAATAACTATCAGCTTCTTTTTCACATTCCCTTATTGCAGTTATAAGTTCATCTTTATTACCTGCAACTCTCATTCCTTTTCCTCCGCCTCCAGCTGATGCTTTAACTATAACAGGATATCCTATTTTCTCAGCAACTTTTACTGATTCATCCACACTTTTAATTTCACCAGCACTTCCTGGAACAATAGGTACACTCGCTTCCTTCATGGTTTCCTTTGCATTAGACTTATCTCCTAATTTTTCTATTATAGTATAATGTGGACCTATGAAACATATATTAAATTCTTCACAAAATTTTGCAAAACTTGTATTTTCCGAAAGAAATCCATATCCAGGATGTATAGCTTCTGCTTTTGTATGAACTGCAATATTAATTATATTATTTATGTTTAAATAAGTATCTTTAGGAGATGATTTTCCAATGCAGTATGCTTCATCTGCCAGTTTTACATGTAGTGAATTTTTATCAGCTTCTGAATATACTGCAACTGTAGAAATCCCAAGTTCATTACATGCACGAATTATTCTAACTGCAATTTCTCCTCTATTAGCTATAAGTATCTTTTTGAACATTTTATCACCACCTATTATATTTTCATGACCTTTTTATAATTTCTAGGATATCTTTATTTCAAACAACTGTTGTCCGTATTCTACAAACTCTCCATCATCAACCAATATGTCTATTATTTCACCACTCACTCCAGCTTCTACCTCATTAAATAATTTCATAACTTCAACCAGTCCTACTACAGTGTTTTCATTTATTTTTTCATTAAGCCCTACAAATGGTTCTGAATTTTCTTCTTTTTTTAAATAAAATGTTCCTGCAAGATTTGATTTTATATAATTTTTATCTATTTTTTCTTCATTATTAATTAGATTCTTTTCTTTCTCATTTCTGCATTCATTAATAACTTTCATCTCACTATTATTAGTTTTATCAATATTAAATACAGGTTTTAATAATTGCTTTTCAATAACTATTCTGCTATCATTCTGTTCAAATTCAAAATGTGATATATCATGTTTTTCAACTATTTTAATTATTTTTTCTAAATCTTCTATTTGTATCATTTTAAATTCACCACCTATATGCTTATTAGTTTTATAGACTTTTTTAAGTCTTCAATATATTTCTCTCTCTCTAAATAAAGATCTTCCGCTTTTTCAATTGTTATTCTTTTAAATTTAATCTTTTCAGAAGGCTTACGCTGAACAATTCTTTGGAAATCATAATATATAACACGAGCTATCTTTGGATACCCTCCAGCAGTTGCTCTATCAGCCAATAAAATTATTGGATTTCCATCTGGAGGTATTTGAATTGTCCCAAAGGATACTTCTCCTGATATCATTTCTATATCATGTTTAAATTTTATTTCTGGACCGTTTACTCTATATCCCATTCTGTCTGATTTACTATCTATTACAAATTCTGAATCAAAAAATTTATCTATACTTTCATATGACACATCATCAAACTGTCTATCTTCTAAAACTCTTATTTCATTATTCTCTGAATTTTTAAATATAGCCTCTTTTATATACCATTTTGGATAAGTAAATGCTTTTTTACTTTTCCCATCAAATAATTTCTTTATTATTCTTTTCGATAAGTCATTTTTTTCAGCAATACTAATCTCATCACCATTTTTTAATGCTCTTCCATGCTTTCCACCTATCCCTCCTCTTATGTATGTACTTTTACTTTCCATAACAAGCGGTATATCAAGTCCACCAGCTATTGATAAATAAGCCCTACATCCATAGATACATGCTCCAAACTTCAATATACAATCCTCATTCAAATATACTGGTCTTCCCATAGGAACTTTAATTCCATTTATAGTTGGAGAAAGATCTGCTCCTGTTATTGATATTAGATTTCCTTTTTTTATTTTTACCTCTGGTCCTATTAAGGTGATTTCTAATACTGCCTCATTTTCATTATTTCCAACAATTATATTTGATAATCTCATAGAAAAACTATCCATTGCGCCACTTACAACCACACCATATTTTTGATATCCATATCGCCCTTTATCTTGTATTGTAGTTAAAAGACCTGCTTTTAAAATACTTATACTCATGATATTTTCTCCTTTATTTTAAGATACTCATCATAAGAAATTGGATAAAACTTTGCTATATCTCCACACTTTAATAGTGTTTTATTCTCTCTATTGATATCAAACAACTTAATAGGTGTTTGTCCAATTATCTGCCATCCTCCGGGTGTTTCTATAGGATAAACTCCTGTTTGCATTCCTGCAATTCCAACTGATCCTTGTGGTATAACTAGCCTTGGAGTACTTTTTCTCGGAGTGCATAACTTCTCTGACAATCCACCTAAATATGGAAATCCAGGTGCGAATCCTATCATATATACTAGATACCTTTTATCCGAGTGAATTTTTATTACATCATCTACAGTAATATTATTCACTTTTGCAACATGCTCTATATCTGGCCCACATCCCCCTCCATAATATACAGGTATTTCCACCACATTTTCTTTATAATCATGTGAAAAATCAATATTCAATAGTATGCTTTCTAATTTTTTCTTTACAAAATCAAATGATTCTTTACCTTTTATTTTTAATGGATCATAAATCAGTGATACACTAGAAAAATACGGTATATACTCTATAAGTCCATAAAATGATTTCATATCAAGATATTCACAAAATATTCTTATCTTTTTATTTATATCTTCACTTATTTTATTTCCAAATTCAATTAATGCACAATTTTCACTAACCTGTACTATATCAAAATTAAGTTCTTCCATGATTTATCCCTCCTATCTAAATTAAAGGTAAATCCTTTTTACTCTTTTTCCTAGTCCACATACAAATTCATAATTAAAACTTCCAGCTAATTTTGATAGTTCTTCAATAGTAATTGAATTTTCTTTATCAACACCAACTAAAGTCACTTCATCTTCCAGTTCAATACCCTTTATATGTGTAACATCAACCATCATCTGATCCATACATACTCGTCCTATTATAGGTGCATATTTTCCTTTTATTAATACTCTTCCTCTATTAGAAAGGTTTCTCATATATCCATCTGCATAACCTATAGAAATTGTTGCTATCTTTGTTTTCTTATTTGTAACATAAGTTTTACCATAACTTACACCGCAATTTTCTTGAACTTCTGATATGTTAATAATATGAGCCTTCCATTCTAGAGCAGGTTTTAAATTCAAACGTTCTTTGTGAACTTCATCGGAAGGATATAATCCATATGTAATTATTCCACTTCTAACCATATCAAAATGATGATTATCAAATTCTATTATTCCTGCACTATTACACATATGCTTTATTGGAATGTTTATTTTATTATCATCTAACATTTTTACAAACTCATCATATCTTTCCATCTGCATATTAGAATACCCTTTATCTTTTTCATCAGCACATGAAAAATGAGTAAACATACCTTCTAAAATCAAGTTATCCATTTTACTTATAGCCTTTATCTCTTCAATACTTTCACTATTTACCTTAAATCCAATCCTGTTCATTCCTGTTTCTAATGCAATATGGATTTTTGATTTTTTTCCTAGTTTTACAGCTGCTTTAGATATCTCTTTTGCCATTTCAATACTATATATAGTCTGAGTTATATTATAATTAACCAAATCAATATTTTGTTTTGGAGATGTGTATCCCAATATTAAAATCGGAATACTTATGTTGCTTTTTCTAAGTTCAACAGCTTCTTCTATTGTAGCTACACCAAAATAGTCCACCTTATCTTCAAGAAAATTGCCTATAACTTTTGCTCCATGACCATATGCATCAGCTTTAATTACAGCGAGTATTTTCACATTAAAACCAATACATTTTTTAACTTCATTTATATTATTATTTATAGAATCTAAACTTACCTCTACATATGTCCTTTTATATTCTTCCATGATTTATCCCTCCTATCTAAATTAAAGGTAAATCCTTTTTAATATAATAAAAAAATCCATAACTACAGAACAAATTTAGACTTCATTGCCCTGCAATCATAGATTACATTTTAAAATTATTTATTTTTGTTGATTCATTATACAATATTACTCAATTCCGTTATTTCTATATTTTCATTTTTGAAAACATTATTTATTTTTTTTACAAATTCAAGTGACCTTATGCCATCTCCATGTACACATATTGATTCTGCATTTATAGGTATATCTATTCCATTTATAGTTTCAACTTTTCTTTCTTTTATCATTCTTACAACACGATTTATAACTTCATTTTCATTTACTATTACTGAACCCTCAATATTCCTTGAAACTAACGATCCATCATCATTATAAGCCCTGTCTGCAAAAACCTCACTAGCAGATCTTAATCCAATTATCTTAGCGGCTTCTAACAACTTACTTCCACTTAATCCTAACAAAATTAAATCTGAACTAATAGATTTTATACCATCACATATTGCAAGTGCCAAATCCAAATTATTACCTGCCATATTATAAAGTGCACCATGAGGCTTTACATGCTTCATTTGTACTTTATGAGCAATACAAAATGCATTTAATGCTCCTATTTGATATTGAACCATAGTCTTCGCTTCCAAACATGAAACATTCATATTTCTTCTTCCAAACCCTACTAAATCAGATAATCCTGGATGTGCCCCTACTGCCACCTCATATTCCTTTGCTAATTTAACAGTCTTGTCCATAACTAATGGATCTGAAGCATGAAATCCACATGCAATATTTGCTGATGAAATATATTGAATAACCTCTTCATCACATCCTATCTTATAATTTCCAAAACTTTCCCCTAAATCACAGTTTAAATCTACTCTATACATACTTTTCTTCTCCTGATTATAAATATATAAAATAATTTTTAATACTTTAAACTACTATTTTTTATATCCGTTATAAGCATATGTCCTGGTGCATGTGTTATTACTATTTTAGGTTTTACATTCATGATTACTGACTGAGGTGTAACACCACATGGCCAAAACACGGGCACTTCTCCTTCTTTTATTGTAACTCTATCACCAAAATGTGGTTTATTTATATCTTTTATTCCGATTATATTTGGATCTCCAATGTGTACCGGTGCTCCGTGAACCTTTGGCATACTTCCACTTATAAGAACAGACTTTACTATTTCACTATATGGAAGAGGTCTCATACTTACGACCATTTTACCATTAAAAATCCCTGCTGGAACACAATCAATATTTGTTATATACATTGGTACATTACATTTTTCTTCTATATGCCTTATTGTAATATTTTCTTCTAAAAGATCAGATTCAAAAGAAAAACTGCAACCTATAAGAAAGCTTACAAAGTCATCTCTCCAAAAATCTTTTATATTTGTGTATTCTCCTGTCATTATACCATCTTCATAAACTCTATACTTAGGTATATCTGTTGTTATATCAATATCTTCCCCTAAAAATTTCATTATCTTATCGCCCACATCACCAACTTCAAGTATTGGACATGATTTTGAATTTCTTTGAGTAAATAACAGAAAATCATAAGCTAATTCTTTAGGTAATATTACAAGATTAGCTTGTGCATACCCAGCACACATTCCTGCTGTTGGTTCAATTATCTCTTCATTTCTTATTAGTCTTCTAACTTCATAAGGATTCATTTTTGAACAGTCCATTTGCTCATCTCCTTATATTATCTTTTTATTTTCATATACTTCATTAATCTGATCTTCATAAAATCCTAGTTCAATTACTTTTTCAAACCATGTTGCACAAGTCTTTCTAAGCTCCATCGCTGATTTTATGGTTTCTCTCATCAAACTTACTATTGAAGAATTCATTTCCATGCAGCATCCATCTATTGCTGGAATCAAATCTCCATACATATCTATCATTCCACTTCTTGAAGCTGTTTTAATTACCTCTTCTTCCATTTCTTTTGTATGCATAATATTTAAGTCATCCTTTAAATAAGCTAATGCTGCAATAAGTCCATAGCATCCCCAGTCTGAAACTGTTGCTGTTATAATGTTATCAGCCTGTACACTTGCGGCTATACCGCCATTACATCCACACTTACATCTTCCTTTAGCTGCATATGGAATATATTCATCTAACTGCTCCTTCAGTGTTCCCATACCTATTTCATTTCCAAGATCACCTATAGCAATATTTAAAACTCCTCTTTCTTTAAGTTTATTAAATAACACATCTTGTTTTGCCTCAAGTTCATTTACATCAAGACCAACCGCATTGTGATATACACCTTTTGAATTAGCCCCTGGACACTCAATACTTATAACCGCTGATGGCACTCCTTTTTTAATTAATTCTTCAGCTTGATATTCAGCTCTTTCTGAATCCTTAGTAAATTCAATTGCTGCTATTGATAATGGATATTCATATAATCCTTCAATTGTATCATGAAAATGTACCCCCACAGCATATGCTAAGTTTTTTACCGCTTCTATGTTATCTTTTGGGCATATTATTACTGGCTTAACTCCAAATCCCTTTACTAAGGCTCTTGCTAAAAGCATTGTACTTACAATTCCATCCATTTCAGCTTTCTTAAATGGTCTCAATACAAAACCTGTCATTATATAAACCATATCCCCATCTTTTAATGTATCAACAAGTTTCTTTGCACTATTAGTTGAAAGGGGTTCTCCAGTATATTCCCTTGCTGCACTATATAAAATTCTGCATACACCATATCCTCGTGGATCTAAATTCATTAAACTATCTAAATTTTCTCCAATATTAAAAATTGTAAGTTCTTCTTGATTCATGATTGTTCCTCCTTTTAACAAACACTATATTCTTCAATATCTGTCTCATTTAAAAATTCTTCAAGAAGTGAATCTTGTAATTTTTTAATAATTTCAGGAGCCTTTCCTCCAACAGATTTTCCATCAATTTCACACGCTGCCATACAGAATTGTCCTGAACTTGTAACAATTACTTCATCAGCATTCATAAGCTCATTCAAATTAAATGGTGTTTCATCTACAGGAATATTAAATCTCTTACACATTTTTATTAAATGTGCCCTAGCAATCCCAGGAAGAATTAAATTATCTGTTGGTGCAGTTTTTAAAATACCATCTTTGATTATTGAAACATTGCTGTGTGCACATTCAGTTACTCTTTCACCTCTATGAAATACAGCTTCATCACATCCCATTTCTTCAGTTTTCTGCGCTGCCATTACACTTGGTAACAAATTTAAAGTTTTTATATTGCAATGCAAAAATCTTGTATCTTCAAGTGTTATTAATTTTAATTTATGTGACATATCTTTTATATTTAATGGTTTCAAAATTATCCATAAATTAGCCTTAGCATCACCTTTGGGAAAAGCGTGATTTCTCATTTCTGTTCCTCTTGTTATCTGCCAATATACAAATTGTTCTCCACAATCAACTTTCTTAACCATATCACAAAGTAATTCTTTAAGCTCACTCTTTGTATAAGGAATTTTCATCTGCAATAAACCTGCACTATTAAAAAATCTATCAATATGTTCATCTAGAGCAAATATCTTGTGATTTCTGCTATATGTTGCATCATATACACCATCCCCAAAGTAACATACCCTATCATTCATAGGAACTTTCATATTCTCAATTAAATCATACTCTCCATTGTAATAACCTAAATTTTTCATTCTTAATTCCTCCTATACAATACAACTTATTAAACAAAAAAAACACGCATTTATTAGACAATACATTTTTGACACCATTGTCTAACTATACGTGTTTTTATATCTTTTTTTATTTATGAATACATCTTACATCACGATTCTAATATTTTCAATAAATAATTAAATTTAGAAATTATTTATTTTTTATAATATATAAATCCAAAATTTTTTCTGTATTTTACATTGTATTATGGAATTTTTTCGTTATACTAAATTTTTTATTACAATCTACAGTGAATATTTTTATTCTAGAATTCCCTCTTTTACATTTTTTAGAATAAAGTGTGTCTTAGTTCCAGAAACACCTCCAAGACATTTAATTTCTCTGTGTATTTTTTCTAATTCTGCTGATGACTTGCATAAAATTTTAATCATAAAATCGAAATCACCTGTGAGATAATAGCAAAAAACTATATTCTTATTTGCTCTAATTGCATCTGTAAATGAATCATAATATTTTGGGTGATCTAAACTCACCTCCATAAGAGCACTTGTTTCATTCCCCAGTTTTGCTTCATCTACAACTATAGTAAAATTTTTTATTACTCCGTTCTTCTCCATTTTATGAATTCGTTCAAGAACAGCAGAAACTGATAAATGTATCTCTTTACTTATCTCTGACGCTTTTACCCTTGAATTTTTCTTTAAACACTGTAATATCATATTATCCATATTATCCATAATACATCCCCCAATTATTGCTAAATTTTCTTTATTAAAATTATAAACTCAAATAATTTCCTAGTCTATATTTCATATTATTTTATAAAAAAACACCCTACTGTCTAGAATTATCAACTATCTGCTGTTTAGCAGAAAAGCTGGCTGCTCATTCAGTAAAGTGTCTTTTTATTATCTATAATTTACTTTGACATTCCAATAACCATTCCTATTACATATGGTATAAGCCATATCAACCATACTATTATACTAAATTTATGAAAATCTCTCTTTTTATCATCATCATTTTTCTTCAATACATAAGTAGCCCATACTGCATGGAATATCATAAGTACAATAGCTGCAAATCCAGTTATTCCATGTATCATTCCAGCACTTTTACTTATCACTACTTGATTTTTCGCTATTTGTCCCATTAAAAATGTTCCTGTAGAATCACATAAAAGACCTAGCCAAAAAAACAAAACATGATTTTTATTAAGACTTTTAGCTCTTCTTTCACTAAATACTCCTATAGTGTAAAATACAAGAGCAGCTGTTATAAATATTATTGCAAAAATTAATTTTCCATTCATTTTATTTAGTCTCCTTTATCCCATCTCTTAATTTAATTAAACTATTTTTTATCTCTTTAATCTCATCATAAGTAAAATTTTCAAAAACTTTATCAAAACTGCTATTTATTTCTTTTCTGAATTCTTTTGCAAATTCAATTCCCTTGTCTGAAAATGTAACATATGTATTTCTATTATCATACTCATCCTTAACTTTCTTTACATAACCTGCTTTTTCCATTCTAGAAACTATTCCTGATACAGTACCCTTTGCTAAAGACATTTCACTACAAAGCTGAGATATATTAACTTTTTTATTATGAGCAATAAGTTTTATCACCATTATTTGCTGATTTGTTAATCCACTTCCTTTTAAACTTTTACTCACTATAGCCATTGTATCTGAGTAAATTTCTTTTATGAGCATTGATATCTCAAAAGACTCTTCTTTCATTTATATTTCCTTCTCTCAATAATTATTTATAATAAAAAAATAGTTTGCATAGATATTTTTTAGTTCCTATGCAAACTATTTTATGCTATATTTTAAAATTATTCAAGTGGAGTTATATTTAAATTTTGTTAATATTGTGCGCTTTTTTCAAAATTGTGATAATAAATTAAATATTTCAATAACATATCACAATTATAAATTCAATTAACTATATAAATATCCTATTTTTTATATTCTTCTGCCAATTTTTTAAATAAAGGCAATGATTTCTTAATTGTTTCTGTACTAATGCAGTATGATGCTCTAAAATATCCTGGACATCCAAAATCCCCTCCGGGAACTAATAATAAATCATACTTTTTAGCTCTTTCACAGAATGCTACTTCATCATCTTCTAATGCTTTTGGGAAAAGATAAAAAGCACCACCTGGATTAGTACATTCAAATCCAGCTTCAATTAATCCATTATATAGCAATTCTTTATTCTTCTCATAAACACTTATATCAGAAGGCATATCTGCACATCTTGCAACTACTTTTTGGAATAATGCAGGTGCATTTACATGAGTTAACACTCTTGCAGCGCCTCCAATACTTGCAGATATCATATTAAAATCTACAATTTCATCTGGAATTACAATATAGCCTATTCTTTCTCCTGGAAGTGAAAATGATTTACTATATGAATAACAAACTAAAGTGTTATCATAATATTTAGGAAGATATGGTATAAGAACATTATTATATGCAACTTCTCTATATGGTTCATCGGCTATTAGAAAAATTGGATGACCATATTCCTTTTCTTTTTCTCTTAATAAATTTGTAAGTTTTATAATTGTTTCTTCTGAATATACTGCCCCACTTGGGTTATTAGGTGAATTTACTATAATCCCTTTTGTATTCTTATTTATCATCTTTTCAAATTCCAGAAAATTAATTTGAAAATCATCTACTTTTGCTGGTACAACTTTTAACTCCGCTCCTGTTGATTCAACGAAGCACTTGTATTCTGGAAAATAGGGTGCAAAAGTTATAAATTCATCATTTTCTTCTGATAATGCTTTAAAACATATAGTTATTGATGCCGCGGCACCTGCAGTCATAAATAAATTTTTTCCAGTAAAGTTTGTTCCAAATCTTTTATTAAGGCTTTTAGCTAAAAGTTCTCTACACTCAGGATCACCTTGTGCAACTGTATATCCATGTATACTGCAAGGATCTTCATTTTGTAATATATCTATCATTGTTTCTGTAATAAACTTTGGAGTTGGAACATTTGGATTTCCTAAGCTAAAATCATAGATATTCTCTTCTCCAACTACTTTTGCTCTTGCCCTACCATATTCAAATATTGATCTTATTGTTGACTTTTTACTTCCTAGTTCATACATTTTTTTTGATATCATTACTGCCACTCCTTTATTTATAAAGTAACTAATTATAGTTACTTACTAATCTTTTCATATACTAAGTATTGCTTATATTTGTAACTTTTTTAATTATCCTATGCCACCATAAAATATTCCTAGAATATAAACTATTATTGTTAATCCAACAAATACATATTTTGTTAGTGGTTCAAACCATTTTCCTATTGGTTTATTGTGTCCAATTTGAACTTGATCTTTTGCAAATCCTTTTGGGCATACCCAGAAAAACATAACTGCTGCAAGTAATGCTCCTAGTGGAATTATGTATATTGATACTATATCCATCCAATTACTTACTGTATCTCCATCTTCAATCATTATACCTACAATAATTGCAATAACTGCAATTATTCCTACTGAAATCTTTCTTGATACTCCAAATCTTTCTTGAATAGACTCTATAGGTGCTTCAAACAAATTTACTAGAGAAGAAACAGCCGCAAATAAAACTGCTAAAAAGAATAGAATCATAAACAGATTTCCAAATGGCATCATTTGAAATACTTTAGGCATGGTAATAAACATAAGGGCTGGCCCAGCTGATGGATCAAGACCAAATGCAAATACTGCTGGAATAATAACAAGGGCTGCAAGCATTGCTGCAATTGTATCAAACACAGCCACATTCCTTGCACACGATACTACATCTTCTGTCTTTTTTAAGTAACTTCCATAAACAAGAGTTCCTGACCCTGCGATTGATAGTGAAAAAAATGCTTGTCCTAAAGCATACACCCATGTTTTTATGTCCTTTAATGCATTCCAATCTGGTTTAAACAAATATTGATAACCTTTATCTGAACCTTCTAAAAAACCTACTCTAACTGCCAAAACTATAAATAGCATAAAGAATATAGGCATAATAATCTTATTAACTTTTTCAATTCCATTTGCTATTCCTAATATCATAAAGATAAATACTAAAAACAATCCAAACATATGCCATGGAACACTTCCAAATTTTCCACATAACTCGTTAAAATATTCTCCAGAATTACTTTTAATTAATGAACCTGTAATTGAACCTACTGTAAATTTCAAGATCCATCCAACTACAACAGAATACCCAATAGCAATTGCTAACGATCCAAGTGTTGGAATAAGTCCAATCACTTCTCCAATTTTACTTCCACGTGATTCTGTTGCTTTTCTAAATGCCCCTATGGGACCAGACTCCATAGCTCTTCCAAATGCCATTTCTCCTGTTACACCAGCAATGCCAATGATAATTACAAATAAAAAATATGGTATTAAAAATGCTGCACCACCAAATTGACCTGTTCTATAAGGAAAAAGCCATATGTTTCCCATTCCAACTGCTGATCCTATGCACGCAATGGTAAATCCAAGTTTACTATTAAATGTATCTCTTTTTCTAATTTTAGTCATATTCATCTCCTATCAGCTTATAATAAATTTTTTTCATGTCCTTTTACAAAACTAAATATAGAACTCTATAATATAAATTTACAAAAACTATTCTTTATTATATTGTATTAAATTATCAAAAAAAATCAAATTTTTTTCAGAATTTAATAAGAATTTATATAAAAAAATTAGAGGTAAATTAAATAAATTCATTTAATTTACCTCTAATTTGAATTTGGACTATCGTGCTTGTAAAAACTTTTCATAGTTTTCAATCTTATCCTCTCTGTTAGTTCTTCTTAACCAATCATTGTACTTTAAGATATCTTCTTCTACATTTTTTAATTCAAGCTTATTATTTCTTTTCCTTTTGTTTTCAACATACATATTTATTTTTATTATATTACCCATTATCTTCTCACCTCCCTCTATATAATACTATACAACTCTTTTGTGTCAATTTGGTATCAAAATTACATTTTTTTAAATTTATTTTTTTGTATTCGTATTCTTTAAATTAACTTATATGAAATAACATATAAATTTTCCAATATATCAAAATAATAAAAGGAACATTTAACTTTCTATTCTACATAGTATCCACATCTGTTGGGAAAAATAGAAATAATTCTTATAATTATTTTTATTAAAGGTGTGTAGCATATGATAAAGAAAATATTAATTATTTTATTGTGTAGTTTTACAATAATGAATTCTTCCGTAGTCCCATCATATTCAGTCAGTTTTGACAAAACTTTTATATCTTCTTTATATAATGAGGATAATGTAAATTCTGATTATAAAACCGTAATGAAACAGGATTTATTAATATTAATGATTGCTTATCCTCAATATATACAAGATATATTATGTGAAAATGATAATGTATATATCGTTATGAAGAGTGGTGCAAAGTTTATATATGATGATAAGAAAAATAAAAGTTATGAAGAAAAATTGTCAAATCCTGATCTTCAAGATATGTTAGAAGATATTTATCCTTTAAACAAAACAAATGAAATTATGAGCAAAGATTTTAATCCTGGAAGAATAAGACACTATGGATTATTAAATGAAGTCTATGGTTCCTCAAAAAGTTCAGTTGAAAAGAATTTATGTTCATTAAAGTACGGATACACAAATTATCAATTTAACAAACAAAATAACGCTAATATTGCTTTAGAAAATACATTAAGGGAACTTGTACCTCTATCTAAAAACAATGATAAAATAGCCGCCATACTTTATCCTGCAAGTGGTACATATAATTATAGAGTAATTTCAGGAACTGGTAGATTAAGTCCCCATGCTTATGGAATTACAATTGATTTAAAAAGTGATAAGCGTGATTACTGGAAATGGGCTTCCAAGGAACAAGGCGAATCACGAATTCGTGAATATCCAGAAGAACTTGTAAGTGCATTCGAAAAGAATAACTTTGTATGGGGTGGAAAATGGGGATATTTTGATATTTTACACTTTGAATACAGACCAGAAATAATTCTTAAAGCTCGATATTTTTCTCAACACGATAATGATAATAATTGGTTCGCTGGGGTTCCTTCTGAAGATAGTTATGTTAAAGAATGTATTAGCTTAATCGACAGTAAAATACCATAATTTGAAAAGAGGTGCTGAAATGTTGCAATATAAAAACTGTCACATAATTATTTTAAAGAAATTCATCTCTATTTTATGTATTTTTTTCAGTATATTTTATATTTTATTTAATCCATCAGTAACATTTGCAGATGAGAACGATGATGTAAAATCACACGTTGAAAATATATTTTTAATACGCAATAAGGCTATATTAACCCAGGATCTTGATTCTATTCAGGCATTATATAATACTGATATAAAATTTGGTCAGTGGGCATATGAATATGAACAAAAAAAGATTAAATATATAAATAACTGGGCAGAAAAACAAGGTGTCAAATTTATTGATATAATTCCAAATATAATAATCAAAAAAATAGTTCCTTCAAAAAACAAAGATAAATATTCTTTGTACATAATGTGTAACACTGAATATAAATATATATATCCAGATGATGAAAGCAAAGTGAATAGCTCTAGAATCGGCACATATCATTCCATGCAACTTTCTAAGGAAAATGATGAATATATAATAACAAAAGAATGGTATACAGATCCATTTGCTGATTCTCTAAGTCTAGAGAATATTAAAGCAGACAAGATTAAAGAATTTATAAGTTCTCAACCGCCTAGAGATATGAGTGGAATAGGTGAAAGGCGTTTAGCTTCTATTGATTATGCTATGAAATACTGTGGTGCTGCAACACTGGAAGAATACGAATATAAATATAATAAAGACTATAAAAATTTCAACTGTGAGGGCGGTGATTGTGCTAATTTTGCATCTCAAATTCTCCATGAAGGTGGAAAATTCAAAGAAACATCAGCATGGAATTATGATAAAGGAGACGTAACTGGACCTTGGGTAAATGCAGATAAATTTACTTATTATATGCTTAACAGTGGCAGAGCATCTGTAATTGCAAAAGGAAATTATGAAAAAGTATATAAAGCTTCTTATAAACTTCTTCCTGGTGACTTTGTTGCATATGAAAAAAAGGGAGACATAACACATATTTCTGTTGTAACAGGTGCAGATTCAAAAGGTTATTCCCTTGTCACATGTCATAATACTGATCGAAATAATGTACCTTGGGATTTAGGATGGAGTGATAAAAAAATAACTTTCTGGCTTGTTCACGTACATTATTAATATATTTATCTATATTTTAATAAAAGAGATAAAGTATACACTTCGAACTAACTATAATTAATCATTATACTGTTCAAATTATAACTTTATCTCTTTTTATATATCAATATATTATTTTTTTCTATTCATTTACTGTTGGTAGAGAACTTAAATTATTATTTTCATTCTGATCTGGAAGACTTCTTAAATATTCTTCGCCTTTTTTAGATACTCCTACTGCTACTCCATTTATGCCTCCACTTTTTGCTAAAGTAACACCTTCATCTTTAGATAAACGTGTTCCATCTTCTAATATATATCCTGTAACCTCTCCAGAATGTTTAATTAAAGAAGTTATATTCTGCGCATCAGAATTTGGTGTAGGCACATCTTTATTAATGTTTACTGGCATATTTCCAATCATACCATCACTTTTATTATTTGAACTATCATAACTAATTGGTGGATTACTGTATGTAACATCTGTATTATTTGAATTTACTTTCATATCTGGAATTCCACTTGTAACACTACTTACATTTAATGTATTTTTATTTTCACTCATATAACAACACCTCTTGCAATAATATTTAATTAGTACTATTATTTTAACCATTCAAATTTCTTTAATTCTACATTAACAAAATTTCTAATCATTTATATAGTCATCATTCTGAAATTTCTGTTTGAAACATAATTCATAAAAGACATTCCTATTTACTAATGAAAATATACATAAAAATAAAAAAATCACAAGAACTATTATACTAAATTAGTTCTTGTGATTTTTTCAGTAATTATTCTATTCGTAATAGCAAATAATTGGCGTTCCTGCTTCAATATTTTGGAATATCTTTTCAGCTACTTCATATGGTGCATTTACACATCCATGAGAACCATTTGTCAGATAAATCTGTCCTCCAAATTCTGTTCTCCATCCAGCATCATGAATTCCTATATTATTATTAAATGGCAACCAATAATTAACTTTAGATTCATAATCTTCACCTTTTAATGTGGCATTTCTCTCTTTATAATTCAATCGGTATGTTCCAACTGGAGTAGACCAATTATTGGCTGCATTTCCTGTAACAACATCCCCTTCTACTATTAATGCTCCATTTTTATAAAACCATATATGTTGCTTTGTCATATCAAGTTCAACATATGTATTTCCAACATCATCTTTTTCTCTAGATATGGCTTCTTGAGAGTAAACTGGCTCTCTTGTAACTTTTTCGCCTTGCTTTATAACTTCAATTAATTGTTTTGTTTCCTCAGGTTTATTAATTATCCAGCCATAATTCCCCCCTGAAACTTGTATTTTTTTATTTGTTGATGTTGTAAAATCTCTTGTATTAGAATAAGTATTATAATTTCGTGCTAATGATTCAACATACTGTCTTGCATGATTTTCATCAACAGTAACTTCCATATTATCATCAACATTAAGCCATTTGCTTATTGTTGATCCATCTAAGACCTCACTTCTACTACCAAATGTATATGTAATCTTTGAATCTGCAATTTTGTCTAATGACTTTTTAGCTTCGTTTACTTCTGGCGAATTTTCAGTATATTTAGGTTCTACATAACAACCTAATTCATTTAAGTCTATAACTGTATTTCCATCTTTAACCGCTTCTGAAACCTTATTAACTAAAACTTCCTCATCAATTTTACTTCCTTTAACTTCAGTAACTATATTAAATCCGTCATCCCCATATTCAAAAGTTGGATTTTTAGGTTCTATTATATTTTCTTTATCAAAAAAAGAAGAATTATCAATCTTATCTTTTAGTAGATCTTTATCAAATGTAACTAATTGTTCATTTGTAAGTTCGTTTTTGGTAAATAACGATGCTATCCATAAAAATGGATTTTGACTTTTTTTGAAATTTTCAATCTTATCACCTTGCTCATATTCTAAAGCAATATCTGTACCTTTAATTTCTTCCGAAACATCATTTCTACCTTGCAACTTGAGCGTATATCCAGATATCTCATCAGCCAGTAATGCTTCTGCCTGCTTAACAGTTTTTCCTGAAACATTCACGTCATATATCGTTGAACCAAAATAAAAATGATTCATAAAATAAGCTGATATTCCCAGATACATTGCTATTAAAGGGCAAAGGGACATTACCATGATTTTTGCAACCTTTTTACTATTATCTTTTCTATGTCTTCTCATTTTTTGTCTTCCCTCCCGTATTATATACAAACTTAACTTGTAAATTTTGTCCCTTTTCATCAAAATTTATATATTTACTATAACATAAAGACAATAATTTTAACATTTTATTATTTCAGCAAATATTGCAACTAATGTGACTTTTTACATGTTTTCTTTTGATATTATTGCTTTATTTCATATTCTATTAATATTTATAAATAAAACAGAGTATATCATATACTCTGCATCATTTATAAAATATGTTTTGTTATATTACTAATAAAGTTTTCATCAAGTTTTTTACTGGACCATATATAATATTCTCTATTATTTTTTCTATAAATTATCCCTTCTTCTTTTCCATCACCATAATTGTCTGAAGATATTTTTTGTTTCTCGTATACACTACTCTTGTCTGAATTACTTTCTTCTTTATTATATATTCTTATCCACAAATCATCTTCATTATTTGAATATTTTATTTCAATTTCATTTTCATCAATTTGATTTATATAATCCACATTATATCCAATATCACTTAAATTTGGTCCATTATATTGTGACAAGTATTCATTTTGTATTGACATTCCATAGGATGCTGCCTTTGTTTTATTAGGATCATGTATTTCGTTATTATTTACATTATCATTACTACTTTGCAATTCACTACTACTGACAGCTTGATTATTATTTATACTATTTGGCTCGTCTTCTTTTTTAGAAACATTATTATTAGATTCATTCGCCTTATCGCTTACTTCTTTTTTGTTTGTATTACTATCTGATTTATTTTCTTTCTCTGGTGCAACCTCATTGGTTTTTATATCTAAACTTTTTTCATTATTATTTTCATATGTTTTATTCTTATCTTGTTTTTTATTATCTGATTCCTTATTTTCAGTTTTTGTGCTATTTTCTTTCACACTATTTTCTTTTGTACTATCTGATATATTATTACTGTCCTCTTTTACTAAAGGTACATCATTATTTTTCTCTGATGAACTTTGGTTTTCTTCACTATTTAAAGTATGTTCACTTTCAGTTTGAGATGATTCATCATGATTCACTAGTTCTGGATAATTAATTGTTACTGCATATGTTACTGCAAATGCGCAACAGGCTGCAACAACTCCGCTATATTTAAAAAGCGCTTGTCCTTGAAATAGTGATTTTTTATTTACTTTCGTTTCTACTTCATCAGTTTCTCTAATTCTATTCATAACTCTCTTTTTCATATCATCATCTACATGAATCTTACTCATCTCATCTTTATACCTATTCCTCAAAATCATATCCCTCCTTAAGCATTTTTTTTAGGATATTTCTTCCTCTATGTAATAATGAACGAATGGTTGATTCCTTCTTATTAACTATTTCAGCTATCTGTGCTGTCGAATAATCTTCATAATAAAATAAATGTATAACTTCTCTATACTTTAAGGGTAATTTCATCACAGCTTCAATAATATCATCATTCTTGTATTCATCGTAATATGGAAGTTCTATCAATTCTTCTCTACTTTTAAACCATGATGATTTAAGTTTATTTTTACACATATTTCTTGTTACTGTAATAAGCCACGATTTCTTATGATCATTACCTTGAAATATATCAATATTTTTCATAAGCTGCACAAATACATCTTGCAATATATCTTCAGCATCATGAATATTTTTCATATATGAATATGCAAGTCTTAAAATCATATCGCCATAATCATCTAAATCACGTGAGATAATTTCATCCGTACGCAATGAAATATCAGCCATTAAATTATCCCCCTTTCTATAAAATATACAATTCAAAACCATAAATTGTTGCAAAAAAAATAAATTGTATGTAAAAATAATATAACATACAATTCATTTTAAATCTTATATTGAGTACATAATTTAAAATCAGTCCAATAACATTTTAATAAAATATTATTTTTAAACTTATTTAATTTCTTCATAACTAATAAATCTATTACCTACTTAATATTTTTCTTATATTTCATTAGAATTTTTTTTAAACTTCTTAAATTTTTCTACAATCTCTTCATTACTAGAAAAAAACTCATTTAGTCTGTCTATTTTTTCCACAGTATCGCTACTTATTACATGCTCTATCAGTTCTGTTTCTGCAAGAATTTCATCTTTAACACCTATGTTTTTCAAAAATCCAGCTATTATATTATGTCTGTCTAATAAATATCTTCCTATAACCCTCCCTTCATCTGTCAGACTTATAACACCATAAGGCTCATATTTTATCATCCCAAGTTCCCCTAACTTTTTCATCATCTTCGAAGCTGACGAATCACGTACATTAAGATTTTGTGCTAGTTTATTTAATCTTATGAATTTATTTTCCTCACAACATCTATAAATCATTTCAAGATAATCTTCCATAGATGGTGTAAGCAGCTTCTTATTCAAGTTTATATTCTCATACCCTCTTACAGTATGGAAATCTTTTTTCATAATTTACTCACCACCAATATAATATTTATGTGAATTTTTTGTTTTTATGTGTCAATTTTTAATCATAATTCATATGTTAGACTAAAGAAAAAAATTTTCACTAAGCTAAACTAGTACAAAATTAAGGAGTAGATAATTATGAACACTATTATAAAAAAAACTATAGACACATCATTAACTGATATTAAATTAGGACAAAAATGTAAAGTTACATCATTAACAGCTGAAGGTAATATTCGAAGAAGATTTTTAGACCTTGGATTAATCTATGGAACTGAAATCACTGCACTAAGCCAAAGCCCCTCTGGTGATCCTGTGGCATATATGATACGAGGTGCAGTAATTGCTATAAGGTCTGAAGATGCATCTAAAATTTTAGTTGAAGAGCTTTAAACCAGAAATTTATAAAGGAGATTAATATGGGATTAACTAATCAGTCTACCGGTGCTAATGCTTTAGATAAAACTCTTAATCTTACGCGTAACAGTAATACTAAAATAATTGCTTTAGGTGGAAATCCTAATGTTGGTAAAAGTACTATTTTTAATGGATTAACCGGTTTAAATCAACATACTGGAAATTGGCCTGGGAAAACAGTTACAAATGCAACAGGAAGTTATACCTTTAAAAATTTTCAATTTACTTTAGTTGATATTCCTGGAACCTACTCTCTTATGGCCAATTCTGTTGAAGAAGAAGTTGCTAGAGACTTCATTTGTTTTGGTAATCCAGATCTTACAGTAATCGTTCTTGATGCTACATGTTTAGAGAGAAATTTAAACCTTGTACTTCAAACAACTGAAATAACAAACAATGTTCTAGTATGTGTAAACCTAATGGATGAAGCAAAAAGAAAAGGCATATCAATAAATATTAATAAATTGTCCATGCTTTTAGGCTTACCTGTAGTTGCAACTAGTGCTTCTAAAGGTGAAGGTTTAAATGACCTTATGAATTCTGTCCACAATATTACTATTAATAAAATAATTAATATTCCCGTAAAAATAAAATATAACCAATCTATTGAAAATTCTATTTCTATAATTCAGAAAGTTTTAAAGCCATTGTTAAATGGCAAAATTAATTCAAGATGGGTATCACTAAAATTATTGGAAAATGATAAATCCCTCATTGAATCAATAAATATGCATATTGGTTTTAATATATATGATAATCCTGAACTTACTGATTCAATTAAACTAGCCAAAGAAAATCTCATTCAAAATAATATTGATGAAAAAAATTTAAAAGATGAAATAGTATCATCTTTAGTATTAAAATCTGAATCTATAAGTAAAATGGTACTGTCAGTTAGTAATTCAAAATATAATGATAAAGATCGAAAAATTGATAATATAATTACTTCAAAAAAATATGGAATTCCTCTTATGATATTACTTTTAGGTATAATTTTTTGGATTACAATAACAGGTGCAAACTATCCCTCAGAACTTCTTTCAAAATTCCTATTTTCTATTCAAGATAAACTTACTGAATTATTTTTATATATAGGTGCCCCATCATGGCTGGAAGGTATTTTAATTCAAGGAATGTACAGAACTCTTGCATGGGTAATTGCTGTTATGCTGCCCCCTATGGCAATATTTTTCCCTCTATTCACTTTACTTGAAGATTTAGGATATCTTCCAAGAGTTGCATTTAACTTAGATAATTTCTTTAAAAAATCAAATGCATGTGGTAAACAGGCTTTAACAATGTGTATGGGATTTGGATGTAATGCTGCTGGAATCGTTGGATGCAGAATTATAGACTCTCCAAGAGAAAGATTAATAGCCATAATAACTAATAATTTTGTTCCTTGTAATGGACGTTTTCCTACTCTTATAACTATTATTACAATGTTTTTTACAGGAATATTTATAGGGCCATTCAGATCACTCGCTTCTACAGTTTTATTAACACTAGTAATATTATTAGGAATTTTTATGACACTCATGATTTCAAAACTTTTATCCAAAACAATTTTAAAAGGAATTCCAACAACATTCACATTAGAACTTCCACCATACCGTAAGCCTCAAATAGGTAAGATTATAGTACGTTCAATATTTGATAGAACACTTTTTGTATTAGTCAGAGCTATTTCTGTAGCTGCGCCTGCTGGAATTATAATCTGGGTAATGGCAAACATAAGTATAGGTGACTTAAGCATTCTTACTCATTGTGCAAATTTTCTAGATCCATTTGCACACTATCTAGGGTTAGACGGATATATATTAATGGCTTTTATTCTAGGATTTCCTGCCAATGAAATAGTATTTCCAATTATTATAATGAGTTATATGGCTACAGGAAGCCTTTTAGAACTTGGAAGTACAACTGAATTGTATAATTTGCTCTCTGCTAATGGCTGGACTTGGGTAACAGCCGTATCTGTAATGCTATTTTGTCTTATGCACTGGCCTTGCAGTACTACATGCCTAACAATAAAAAAGGAAACTCAAAGTTTTAAATGGACATTAATATCTTTTCTTGTTCCTACCATAACCGGTATGATTATTTGCTTTGTATTTACAAGCACAGTAAGGCTTTTAGGATTAGCTTAAAATGTCCTAAAATAAGCCATGAATTTACTTACATATAAATTCATGGCTTATTTAAATTGTAATTTTAATAAATAATCTAATTATAATTCTACTATTACAGGAAGAATCATAGGTTTCTTTTTCATTTTTTTATATATGAATGTATCAACTTCTCGTCTTATTGAATTTTTAATTTCTGCCCACTGTGTTATATTATTTTGAAGACAGTTATAAACTGATTCTCTTACAATATCTTTTATATCCTTCATTAAAACTTCTGAATCACGTACATATACAAAACCTCTTGAAATAATATCTGGTCCACAAACTATACTTTTACCTCGCCTATCTATGGCAACTACTACTGTTATCATACCATGTTCTGCAAGATTTTTTCTATCTCTTAGAACCATATTTCCAACATCACCAATTCCCATACCATCTATAAGTACTCTTCCTGATGGAACTTTGCCAGTAACTACTCCACTTTTTCGTGTTAATTCAAATATATCTCCAACTTCAAGCATGAATATATTATCTTTATTAACTCCCATACTTTCAGCTATACGGCCATGAGTCATAAGATGCTTAAATTCACCATGAACTGGTATGAAAAATTTTGGTTTTAATAAAGCCTGCATTAATCTTAATTCTTGTTCACATGCATGACCCGAAACATGTATTTCTTCTATTGACTTATATATTACATTTGCACCCTTTTCAGTTAAGTCATTAATTACATTAGATACTGCTTTTTCATTTCCTGGTATTGGTGATGCTGAAATTATTACCATATCACCTTTTTCAATTTGAACATATCTATGAGTCGATGATGCAATCCTTGTTAAGGCTGCCATTGATTCTCCTTGGCTTCCTGTAGTTACAATGGTAATTCTATCATTAGGATAATTATTTATCTCCTCCAAGCTTATTATCATATCTTCTGGTATATGAAGATATCCTAATCTTCTTGCTACTTCAGAGATTTTTTCCATACTTCTTCCACTAAATGCTATTTTTCTATTATATTTCAAAGCACAATTGCTAATCTGCTGTAATCTGTGTACATTTGATGCAAAAGTAGAAACTATAATTCTTCCAGATGCTTTTCCAAATAGATTTTCTAGTGTTTCTCCAACAGTCTTTTCTGACATTGTGTATCCCTTATGAAGAGCATTTGTACTATCTGCCATAAGCAACAGTACACCTTGCTTTCCAAGCTGTGCTAATCTCTGAAGATCAATAACTTCATTATCAATAGGAGTAAAGTCAATTTTAAAATCTCCTGTATGAACAATAATTCCCATTGGTGTATGTAATGCAATTGAACAACTGTCAGCAATACTATGATTATTTCTTATAAATTCAACTTTAAAATTTTCAAATTCAATAATCTCAGTAGGTTTAACTTCTGTTAAAGTACAATCCTTAAGCATTTCATGATCTTCAAGTTTTGTTTCTATAAGACCCAAAGTCAACTTAGTTCCATATACAGGTACATTTATTTGCTTTAATATATATGGAAGCGCCCCTATATGATCTTCATGTCCATGGGTAATAAGAATTCCCTTAACTTTGCTTTTATTTTTTACTAAATATGTTATATCAGGTATTACCATATCAATCCCATAAAGATCTTCATCTGGGAAAGCTAATCCACAATCAATAACAATAATTTCATCTTTATATTCAAAAGCTGTCATGTTCTTTCCTATTTCCCCAAGACCACCTAACGGAATTATTTTGATCTTTTTTTGTAATGGAGAAAGCTTTTTTTTCATATACTTTTTCTTTTCATTATGTTTATTTTCTTTATTTACTACTTTATTAATAGTTTCATTTTTATTTTCATTTTTTTCATTTCCTATATTACCCAACTTCTCACCTCTAAACTTTATCAATTAACTTATTTTAACAACTCTATACTATTATATTAACTTAACAGTATTAAATTTTAAATACATATTTCACTTATTTGATACTTAATATAATTCTCATTGTTAAGTTATCCAAGATACCTCTAATTAATACTTATAAAAATTATATAGTATATTAATTTTCATAATGAGTTATATTTTTCTTTTTCTTAAAGTTATGTATAGCAGTATTATTGCCACAAGACTCAAAAATAATCTTAAATAGTTTTCTTCAATATTTATAAAGTCATAACTTATCATTACTTCTAAAAATATTGAAGGTATTTTTCCTAATAAAGTTGCTAAAATAAACATCCAGCCTTCAACTCCACTCATGGATGCTGCAAGTGTAACAAAACCTGAAGGAATAAATGGCAAAAGTCTCCCTTCAAATATAATCAAACCACTTTTTATCCCTCTACTTTTCTGTAATTTATCTAAGATTTTATATTTGCTTATAAAATCTGATGCAACCTTTTTTATACCTATTCTATAAACTAGAAATGTTATATATCCTCCAATAGTTTCTCCTGCAAGGGATATAAAAAAACCCTTAACTGGTCCAAAAAAAATTATATTAGCACATGTTACAAAAACTGATGGTAGTATACCTATAAGAGCAATTATAATACTAACTACTATAGATATGATAAATGCTATATTATTATATTCATAAAAAATAGCAATCATATTGTCAACATTAAGCATAAAACATACTCCTATTCTAAATTGAAATATAAATACACTATATAGTACATACTTTATATTTGCAACTCAGTAATCATGTTAAACAAAAATTTATATGCTATAATTTAGAGTACAAAATTATAATTATTTTAATACAAAACTTATATGGGGTGATTTACTTTGATATTTTCCACATTAAAAATAAATAAAAATGAGCCTATTTACCTCCAGCTTGAAAATCATATTCTTAGTGGTATAAGAAATGGAACCATAAATAAAAATAGTAAACTTCCTTCAACTAGAGAAGTCAGTAAATTTTTAAAAATAAGCCGTAATTCTGTTATTTCAGCTTATGAAGAATTAGAAAGTAAAGGAATTATTGTAACCAAAAGAGGAATAGGCTCTTTTATCATCGTTGAATGTGAAAAAAATAATATTGAATTTAATATTAACTATAAATCAAAGATTAATGATTATGGAAAGAAATTAAGAGATCTTGATATTGTAAAAAGTGAGCTTCCATCAAAAAAGAATATGATTTCTTTTAAATCAATTGCTCCCGAAAGCCATTTGTTTAATCTAGATGATTTTAAACGTTCACTTCTAGATGCCTGGAGCTATGAAAGCGTAAATCTTCTTAACTATGGTTATGCTAAAGGGTATAAACCCCTCTTAGAATATTTATCACAATATATGAGTGAAAAAAGAGTTCACATGAACAATAAAGATATACTTATAACAAATGGTTTTACAGAAGCTTTTGACATTATAATAAGTTCACTAACAGAAAAAGGCGATGTTGTTATATGTGAAGAACCAACACATAATACTGCTCTGAAAATAATGAAGTCCTATGGATTAGAAATAGTACAGATAAAAATGGATAATGAAGGATTAAACTTATCCCTTCTTGAAGATGCATTAAAGTCTCATAAGCCTAAATTCGGATATCTAATTCCATCTTATAATAATCCTACTGGAATAGTTACTAAAACAGAACGACGTAATGATATATATAAGCTATTTATGAAATATGAAGTTCCTATAATAGAAGATGGCTTTAATGAAGAATTGCTTTATACTAGCTCACCTATAGATCCAATTGCTTCATTATGTGGAAATGGAAATGGAGTCATCTATATTGGAAGTCTTTCAAAAATCCTATTTCCTGGACTTAGAATGGGATGGATATGTGCTGATAAAGAACTTATTGATATTCTTGAAAGTGTAAAAAGAGGACGTAATATTCATTCTTCATTTCTAGATCAAAGTACTTTCTATTATTATTTGAAAAGTGGAGCTTTTAATCGATATTTAAAGAATGTCCGAAAATATTATAAAGATAAATTTTCACTTGTTATGGATATGATTGAGAAATATATCCCTTATGAGTACCTTACTGGTGAAGGCGGATTACATGTATTTATAAAATTAAAAGAAAATATAAATACACGAGAACTTCTGGATTTATGCTATAAAGATGGAGTAACATTTATGCCTGGAGATATTTTTTATAGTAACAATGATTGCAAAAATACTTTCCGAATTGGATTTGGACGTGTAAGTGATGAAGATATAGAAAAAGGTATGAAAATCATTGGTAAAAATATATTGAAACTAGCAGATTTAAAAAATGAAATATAAAGTTGCAAAACCACCTCTGCTTAAAAATTTAATATTAGTGGTTCTTTAATAATATGGCTAATTGTATTAAACTAAAATAAAGAAAATTAATTATTGACATAATTTTTTAGTAAATTTGAGGTGTTATTGATGGAAAAGATACTTAGACCCGTATGGGCTGAAATAGATTTAGATGCATTAGCATACAACATGAAAAATATAAAATCATTAGCTGAAGATAAAGAAGTAATTGCTGTTGTAAAAGCTGATTGCTATGGCCATGGTGCCATTGATACTGCTCCTGTCCTTCTTGAAAATGGAGCTTCAAGACTTGCTGTTGCAGTATTAACTGAAGGAATAGAACTCAGAAAAGCTAAAATAACAGCACCTATTATGATTCTCGGATATACTCCTGAATATTTAGGAGAAGAGTTAATAACTTACGATATTGAGCAAACTGTTTATAGTCTTGAATATGCTCAAAATTTATCAAAAACTGCTCTTTCACTTAATAAAAAAGCTAAAATTCATATAGCACTTGATACTGGCATGGGAAGAATTGGTTTTATCCCAAATGAAACTTCATTAAAAGAAGTATCAGAAATTTGCTCTTTACCAGGATTAGATGTAATAGGTATGTTTACACACTTTTCCACTGCTGATGAAGAAAATAAGGATTATACTCTTGAACAATTTGATAAATACATGAATTTTTCACACGAACTTTCTAAGCTAAATATAAGTATTCCGCTAAAACACGTTTCAAATAGTGGAGCAATCATGGATATGCCTGAAACATTTAAAGATTTAGATGCGGTAAGAGCTGGAATAATACTTTATGGATATTATCCTTCTCATGAAGTAAAGAAAGAAAACCTTTCTTTAAAACCAGCATTAACAATAAAAGCAAAAGTAGCTCATGTAAAAGAAATGGATGAAAATATGTATATAAGCTATGGCAGAACTTTTAAAACTAAAAGAAAAAGCATTATAGCCACTATTCCAATAGGATATGCTGATGGATATTCACGATTACTCATTCCTGGAGCTAAAGTAATTGTTAATGGTAAATTAGTGCCTATAGTAGGTAGAATATGCATGGATCAATGTATGATAGATGTAACTGATGCTGGTACTGTTAAAACTGGAGATGAAGTTATTATCTTAGGTCAATTTGAAAATTTAAAAATAAATGCTGATGATTATGCTCAAATACTTGGCACGATAAATTATGAAGTGTTATGTATGTTTAAGCACAGAATTCCTAAAGTTTATATAAAAAATAATAAACCAATTATCGTACGAAATTATATTTAAAAAAATAAACAGCCATATATACGGCTGTTTATTTTTTAATATTAAGTCATCTTTTTCTGATGAACCTTATTCTTTTCTAGATTTAATAAACCTGTATAAATACTACTTTTAAGTAGTTTCCTTCTGGAAATTTATCACTAACGGCAAAGTCATTTGGTAATGTATGTTCTTCTAAAATTTCATATTCTCTATTAAAGTCCTTAAATGCTGTATCTATAAACTTTTTAAATTTTTTCATATTAAATGTTGCACAGTTTGTAGATGCTATAATTATACCTTCATCATTAGTTAAAGTAATTGCACTTTTAACAAGACTAGTATAATCTTTTGCTGCACTAAACCTATTATCTTTTGATGTGGCAAAGCTTGGAGGATCTAATATTACAACATCAAATTTTAAATTTTCTTTTGCTGCACGTTTAAAGTAATGGAATATATCTTCAACAACAATATCATGCTTTTTATAATCAATACCATTAATTTCAAAATTTTCTCTTGTTTTTTCAAGACTTCTACTTGCAAGGTCAACACTTGTAGTTATTGCTCCTCCCCTTGCAGCAGCCATTGAAAATGCTCCCGTATATGAAAATGTGTTAAGCACTGTTTTATCTTTTGAATATTTTTCTTTTAATGATTTTCTTACATCCTTCTGATCAAGAAATACTCCAACCATTGCTCCATCATTAAGGTATATTGCAAAGTTTACATCATTTTCTTTTACAACAAGAGGCTCTGGTGCTTTCTTTCCCCATAAATAACTATCCTCATCAACAACCATTCCATTGTCTTCAAATCTCTTTTTTTCATATATTCCATCTATAGATACTAATTGTCTCATTGCTTTAATTATAAAATCTTTAAATATGTACATGCCCTTACTATACCAAGTAATTAAATAATATTCATCAAAGTAATCAATGGTTAATCCTCCAATACCATCTCCCTCTCCATTGAATACTCTAAATGCATTTGTATGTCTAGAATGATAAAGCTTCATTCTCTTAGAAAATGCATTTCGGAGCTTATTATAAAAAAACTTATAGTCAAATACACTATTTTTACTATTGCTTAAAATCCATCCGCACCCTTTATTCTGATTTCCATAATATCCTTTTCCTATAAATGACTTTTTATTATCTAGTAAAGTTATTATCTGTCCTTCTTCACTAAGAACCTGTGGATTTTCCAAAGTATCCCTAGAAACAAGTGGATATCCGTTTTTATATTTTGTGACAAATTCTGATTTAACAATAAGTGCTGCTTCCTTCATAAAACACCATCCTAATAAATATATTCTTTTGAACTAATTTATTATTATATCATATTTGTTAATGATTTTTTCATATTTTTGTCACATTTTTGACACATAAATCATTCATAATAGTATTTGTAAAGTAGTTAAAGCATTATTATTTACCCCTTAACCAGCAAATGGTTAAATTAAATGCCTCGCACCCCTAAGCGAGGCATTTTTTTTACATATAAGTTATAATATAAATTACCTTAACGATTTTTTTATTTATTAGAAATATAATTCTTTTAATTTATCTGCTATAACACCACTAGAACTTGGAATTTGCTTTATATTATATCCTAGCAATAAAGGTGATGTTGTAAATCTTGGTGTAACCTTACAAATTATTTTATTTTTCCAATGATAGAAGAATACATTAAAACTATCACATGGTGCAAAATAATTATTTAAGATATAGTGTGTTATCTTTTTTAAACATATTGAAAGTTCATCTAATCCAGATAAGTTCTCATCTATTATCATATTAAATTCACAAAAACCGCTTATTGGTTTATCTGACAGATTTACAGTACAATAGATACTTTTATAAATCTCTATACCTTCAAAATACGAATCTTTTAAATCTAATTTATAATCTATATCTCTAATACCTACTATCTGCATATGTGGGTGTTTCAAACTTCCTCCTGAATGTGGACCATGATTTTTATAAAATATTACTGATTTATAATTATTATTCTTTTCAAATTCAAGCCAATGTTCAACACCAAATTTTATGAGATTCTGAATATATTCATCAGTATACTCACTCATATTTCCTTTACAAGTATAAGTTTCAATTATCACTAATTGACATGTATCTTTTAATGTAGGATATTTATTTTTTAGTAATATAAATGGACCCTTTTCATCAATAACATCCTTTAACTCTTCTCTATTGCAAAAAGGACATTCCTTCATATTTAAATTTGCAAATTCATTTGGTTTATCTTTGCTAATATCATTCAAAAATATTAAATATTTTTCTTCCACTTATATCACCTTAGACCTTTCTTATCTCATTTTTTTATCAATACATGTGCACATTTTGATGGAACTGTTATATTATTACTCTCTATTGAATAAATTTCTTCTACTCCTGCTTTTTCTTTGTTTACAAGAACACTCCATCCACATTCTTTTAAATCTATAAAAGTTTCTTCATCATTAGGATTAAATATTACCACTATAGTATTACATAAATTTCTTCCACTATTATCTTCTATTTTGTATGCAACTACATTGTCTTTATAAAAGCTTTCACCTTTATTCAAAAAAGATAAATTTTTTCGTATTTCTTCACTTGAATTCATTCGAAATGCTCTATATTTTTTTCTTAATTTAATTAATCCTCTATAATATTCTACAATATCCCTATAATCATATGCCCTATTCCAGTCTAAACCATTTACTTTATCTGGTGCATTGTAGCTATCATGATTAAAACTTCCATCATCATTTTTTTTGCTTCTTAAAAATTCTTCTCCAGCTTGAAAAAATGGTATTCCTTGAGAAGTAAGAACTATTGCTGCTGCAAGTTTGTTCATACTTTTTCTTTTTTCTATGGAATCTTCTCTATTTGACATAGTCAACTTATCCCAAAGAGTATAGTTGTCATGTGCAGATATATAATTTATACATTGATAAGGCTCATTAGCCCATGACCAATGTGAATATATAACTCTATCATAATTAATTCCTAGTTGCCCTGTTGCTCCTACAATACAAAATTTTATTGTATCTTCAAGACCTTCTCTTCCATTAATATATCCTCTTTCATTTATATTGAAAACATGCCCCTTAACACCATCTCTTGTATCATCGCTAAAAGCTGCAATCTGACTTTTTTCAAATTTAATTATATTTTGTTTTATTGCTGCCTGATCACTTTTAAGAGGTGTTCCACCCCCTGTCCATCCTTCTCCATACATTAAAATTGAAGGATCTATTGCATCAAGTTCTTTTCGTATTATATGCATGGTTTCAATATCATGAAGACCCATAAGGTCAAATCTAAATCCATCAATATGATATTCCTTTGCCCAATATAAAATGGAATCTAAAATCAACTTTCTTACCATATATCTTTCTGATGCCAGTTCATTTCCACATCCTGAACCATTAGAGAAATTTCCATTTATATCTTGTCTGTAATAATATCCAGGTACTGCAAGATTTAAATTTGAATCATGAGTTCTATAGGTATGATTATATACCATATCCATAATAACTCTTATTCCATTTTTGTGAAGGCTCTGAACCATCTCTTTAAATTCTCGTATTCTCTTTTCACCTCTATAGGGATTAGTAGAATATGAACCTTCAGGTACAAAATAATTTTTGGGATCATACCCCCAATTATACTGTGGAACTTCTAAATTAGATTCATCAACTGTCTCATAATCAAAACTGGGCAATAAGTGTATATGAGTTATTCCAATCCTTTTTAAATAATCAATACCAGTTTCTATATATTTTCCTTTAAGTGTTGTCCCTTGTTCACAAAAAGCTATAAATTTTCCTCTTCTTTCAGCTTTTATTCCTGAATTTTCATTAATTGAAAAGTCTCTTACATGAATTTCATATATTATCGAACTTGCTGCACTAGTTAATTCAGGTTTTTCGTCTTTACAAAAATCAATAGGATCAGTTTCCCTTAGATTTATTACCATACCTCTATTTCCATTAACTCCAACAGCTTTCGCATAAGGATCTATAACTTCTCTTTCATTTCCACTGTTTGTAACTAAATAATTATAAAATTCTCCATTAAGATCTCTATTTACTTCTATTGTCCAAGTGCCTTGTTCTCCTCTGTTCATATCTAATATTTCTTCGGGACTATTGGTATACTCCTTACAGTCTTTTCCAAACAATGCTAATCTGACATTATTAGCATTTGGAGCCCATAATATAAATTTTGTGCCTTCTTTTGAATATTGAGCACCAAGTATACCTGTATAATTATTATAATCATTACCTAATAAATTCATTATAGTATTACCCCTTTGTAACTTTTATTAAACATTTTAGACAAAAACACAGCCATTTAAACTTTTATAAAAATTAATTACTTTATCTTTGCTATTACTTTAGAAGAAAATGCTGGTACTCTAATGCTTACATCTCCACCTTTAATAATATCATCTTTATCAGATAATAAATCTTTTCCTTCTTCAAAAGATATATTAAAATCAAGATAACTTTCTTTATCACTTAGATTTAATACTATATAGATCTTATCATTTTTACTTGTTCTAGAAAAAACATATTGTTCATTTTTTATAATTACTTGTTCATAGTTACCATTCTTAAGTGCTTCACTCACAACCCTTATCCTTCCAAGTTTTTCAATATGATCAAACAACTCATTGTTTTTATCTTCATAATTTTCTATTTCATCTACACTTGGACGTAATGGCAGATCAGTTTTATCACCTTTTACTGCTTTAATTCCGTATTCACTTCCGTAATAAATACTTGGTACACCTGGCATTGTATATAAAATAGTATAAACATTAAATAAGTATTCTTGAACTTTTAAAGTGCTTGCAAGTCTATTTACATCATGATTATCCACAAAGTTATACAAACACAAATCCTTATATATTCCACCATTCCCAAACATTCTATTCAATGAATATGCTATCTCAAAATAATTCTTATCATTATGACTTGAGTATATACCCTTATAACATTCATAGTTAGTTACCGAATCTAAACTGTCTTTATTTGCCCATCTATTATAATCTCCATGTATTATTTCACCCATAAGCCAGAAATTATCCTTTTTCTTCTCCGTAAATATCTTTAATTCTTTAAAAAAATCAAAAATAATCTTATCTGCTGCATCTAATCTTAATCCATCTATATCAAATTCATCTATCCAAAATTCCACTGCATGTAATAAATATTCTACAACATCTCTATTCCACAAGTTTAATTTCACCAGATCATAACATCCATTCCAACTTTCATAATTAAAGTCATCACCCATAGGACTTCTACTATCAAAATTTAATCCTGAAAACCAACTGCAGTACTTTGAATTTCTACCATTTTTCTGAATATCTTTAAATGCCCAAAACTCTCGTCCTACATGATTAAACACTCCATCTAATACAATCTTTATATCATTTTCATGAAGCTTTTTACATAAATCTTTAAAATCCTCATTTGTTCCAAGTCTTTTATCTATATTCAAATAATCTCGCGTATCATATCCATGATAGCTAGATTCAAAAACCGGTCCAAAATATATTGCATTTATACTCATTTTCTTTAAATGAGGTATCCATTCTTCTATTTTTATAAGCCTATTCTTTTCTTCATAAATTCTGCTTGGCTCTAATACATCACAAAAACCCAATGTAAAAATATTATAAAATACTCTATCTTCAATCCATAAATTCATATTATTATCCCCCTTTATTACACATATAAGTCACTTTTTCATCATGTATATATAATTAATATAAACTCGAGGAATTAACATGTTTGTAAATTCTATCTTATATTATAATTTATGCAGTACTACGCTGATTGATTATATTTAATTAAGAATAATACATATATTTTTCAACCTTAAATTCATCAATTATATTCTATTTTCGATAAAAAGTTTTATATATTTAAGTCTATGCTCTTATTATACATTTATTTGTTATTTTTGAAAATATAACCTGAGATTTTAATTCTTTGGCACTCTCAGAATATAATGTTAAGATAAAAGTAAGAGATTCATTAATAAAATTTAATTATTTATATGCTATAATATCAAAGAATTAGTAATTAAATTCATTCGACATAATAATTTATTCATTTTAGAAGGAGATAATAAAAATGGTATTAAAAAAGAAATTTATTTCATCTATAGTCTGTCTATCTTTAATATTTGGTAATATAACTTGTGCTTTTGCGGATAGTTCAAAAGTAGTTACAATAGGTGCAGATTTAAGTGATACTCAAAAGCAGACTGTACTTGATTATTTTGGTGTAAAAAAGGATGAAGCAGTTATTCTTGAAGTTAATAATCTTGAAGAGAGAAAATATCTTCAAGGTATTGCAAGTGAAGCGCAGCTCGGAACTAAAACATTCTCATGTGCTTATGTAGAACCTGCAAAAAAAGGCAATGGTATAAATGTTAAAACTGCAAATCTTACTTATGTTACATCTTCTATGATTGCTAGTACTCTTGCTACTTGTGGAGTTGAAGATGCAAATGTTATTGCTATGACACCACTTAGTGGGGGTGTTTCAGGAACTGGTGCCTTAACTGGAGTTATGAAGGCCTTTGAAGATGCTACTGGTAAAGAACTTAGCGAAGATAAGAAAGAACTTGCGTCTAAAGAACTTATTACAACAAGTGATTTAGGTGATGAAATTGGACAAGATGAAGCAGCAGGATTAATAAATGATATAAAAGCTGATGTTATAAAAAATGGTACTAAAGATACCAATCAAATAGCAGAAACTATAAATAATGTGACAAACAACTATAACATTACATTAACTCCATCACAAGAAAAGCAAATATCTGATTTAATGACTAAAATTTCTGAGCAAGATTATGATTATAATAGCTTAAAAAATACTTTTAAAAATGTTTCTGATGCAGTTGATAAAAATCTTCAAGAAGCTGGAATAAATATAAATCGTTCTGAAGGTTTCTTTTCATCAATTGGTAACTGGTTCAAAGATTTATTCTCTGGAAGTAAAGATTTAGGAATATTAGAAAATACTAATGATACTGTGCTTGGTGATGATGTAAAAGTAGATGCAACAGATAAGGATGCAATTAAAAATATTATTTCTGATAATGGTTTTTGGGAAAAAATAAAAAACTGGTTCTCAGGTCTTTTCAATTCATCATCTGATAAGACTGAAGAAGATAGTTCTAATAATTCAAATTCTGATTCAAAAAATAGTAATACTGATATAAATTCTGAAAATACTTCACAAACTGAAAATAATACTAATGCTTCTGAAAACAATACTTCTGAGCATTCTGAAAAAGAAAAAGCGTCTGAAAATATTTCTACAAATAATCAAAATTAAATATATGTGTTTCAATTTACAATTAAAATATGATAATTTCAACATATTATAATAAAAAAGCATGGCTAATCCATGCTTTTTTATTCTTTAAGGACTTATAATCCAGTCAGAACTGAAGATAACTTTCAACTGTTAAAACATTGTATTACTAAAACGTCTAATTATTATGTCCATTTTACATATATATATTCTTAAGAAATAATAAAAATTTTTCATAATAAAAATTTTTATTATTTCACATACTATTATTGAAATTTATATTTACGGAGGTAAAATGATGAACAAAAAAATAGTAACTTGCATAGCATCATCTTTGGCAGTTCTTAGTTGTATGTATGTTGTTCCTCAAAAAGTAATGGCAGATACACCTACTGTTTCTTTAGAAGAATCATATTATTACACAGCTAATAAGGATAAAAAAGATAAATCTAAGGATGAAGAAAAAGATAAGAATAAAGATGACAACAAATGCAAAGACGGTGAAAAAGACAAAGATAAAAATAAAGATAAGGGCAAAGATCATAAAGATAAGGGTTTAGACATATTTACAGAAGAAAATTGTAAATACTTATCTGCTGATCAAAAGAAAACTTTGACTGAATGTAAAGAATGTAAAGAAAAAGGAACTCCTCTTACTGAGGATCAAAAAAAATCTTTAAGTGTTATGATTGAATGTATTTTTAAAGGAAAATTAGGCGATGAAAAATACAAAGATTTTAAATGCTTAATTGAAAAGAAAGGAAAAGGAACAAAACTTACTGAAGAAGAAGAAAAGAAATTAAAAGAATATAAAACTATAATCGAAGGAAAAGATAAAACAACTGCTGCCGATATACTTAAACAATTTTTAAGATAACTTATGTAAACAAAGATGTATGGAATTTATCTTTATAAAACTCCATACATCTTTAATTTTGCATATATATTTCGTACTTATACAAGTTAACTTATTTTTAAACAATATCACTGTATTTTTTAAATAGTACTAGAAATAATATCAGTTAATATCCTAAAGACCAAATATTATTCCAACAACTGCTGAAATTCCTATATATACTATAGGATGCTTTTTATATTTAATAATAGAATAAAAGATTATAGCAAATAATATACAACTTTTTATATTAATCAAATCTAGTAAATTATTAGTTACTAAGTATTCATTAATATTTAATAAAGCTATCTTTACAACTTCAAAAGCAGCAACTCCTATTAAACCTACACTAGCTGGTCTAAGACATTCAAATACTGACTCTACAGATTTATTATTTTTAAATTTTTCAAGAAACTTAGCAATTATTATTATTATTATTATTGATGGTGTTATTAACCCTAAAGTCGCAACTATACCACCACTAATACCTCCAGAGCTATAACCTGCGTACGTTGATATATTTACTCCCATTGGTCCTGGAGTTGATTCTGATACAGCTATCATGTCTGCAAGCATACTTTGATTAAACCAATCGTGTTTATATGTTAGATTAATTAAAAATGGTAATGTTGCTAATCCTCCACCAACTGCAAATAAACCTGTTTTAAAGAATTCAAAAAATAATAATAAATATATCATTCATTTTTTCCTCCTTTATTTTTCTTTAATAGCCCAATTAATGCTGCGCCTATTACAACATATATGGGTGATAACTGCAATATACCCCCTAAAAAAAATGCAGAAAATGCTAATAATATACCTATATAATTTTTAACAGAACTTTTCCAAAGTTTTATTACTGAGCTTATTATTAATGCTACAACCGCAACCCTTATTCCGCCAAATGCATGTTGTACAATTGAGAATTGTGCAAAATTTTTTAAAAATGCTGCAATTATCATGATTATCACTAATGATGGAAAAACAACTCCTAATGTAGCCACAATACCACCAATAATTCCTTTTAACTTATATCCTATAAATGTTGCTGTATTAACAGCTATTACACCCGGAGTACATTGACCTACAGCATAATAATCAATTACTTCAGTCTCTGTTGCCCATTTTTTCTTCTCTACAATTTCTTTTTGTATTATTGGAAGCATTGCGTATCCACCACCAAATGTTATAGCTCCCATTTTAGCAAATGTCCAAAAAAGATCAAATAATTCCTTCAAAATTTTCACCTCTTATCATTAATTTTCACTTTTGATTAATTATTCCCTAATAATCCTATACTATATAAGATTATCTATCAACATGTATTACTAAATTTATTTTTCTCCTAATTAAAATTAACAATACCTTTATAAACTTTATTAAAATAAAAATAGATTTTGCATTCAATTTATAATTGTCTACAAAATCTATAAAACATTATTTTTACAAATAAGAATCTATATCTATTTGATTTTTAAAAGTTTCAATTCCAATCCTATCTATATAGTCTCCGATTCTTTCTTTTCCAGTTGCATTATTATCATAAACTTCAATGATTTTCTCCACAAGATTAAAAAGATTTTCTTCTGGAATACATAATGCTATTCTGTCAGCAATTCGTGGTTTCATTCCACCTTTTCCACCAACATAAACCATCCATCCTTTTCCACTTCCAATTAAGCCAATATCCTTAAATGCACTGTCTGCACAACTATGTGGACACCCACTTACACCAATCTTCAATTTATTAGGTAGATTTTTTCCATGATATAAACTGTCTAATTTTGATCCTACTGCAACAGAATCTTGAAGGCCTCTTTTACAAAAAGTTGTTCCTGGGCAAACTTTTATACTTCTTACACATAGTCCTATAGCAGCTCCTGGGCTCATTCCAAGATCTCCCCAAGCAGAATCAATATCTTCTTCCTTTAAGCCTACAAGAGCTATCCTTTGAGCTCCTGTCACCTTTATCGCACTAACATTATACTTATCCGCTACATCTGCTATTTTTCTAAGTTCATCCGCTGATACTATACCTGCAGTTAAATGAGGTGCTATAGCATATGTTTCTTTATCTCTCTGCAAAACTGCCCCCTTCTCTAACAAATCCTTTTTCATTATAAATGCCTCCTTGAATTTATTTAACCTTACTATATGATTCTTCCTTAAAACCAACTAAAACAACATCATTACTTACTAATATTGGACGCTTAATTAACATTCCATCCTTTGAAAGCATTTCTGCAATTTCTTCTTTAGACATTAAACTTACTTTATCTTTTAATCCTAATTCTTTATAAACTTTTCCACATGTATTAAAAAATTTTTTTGGTTCTAGCCCGCTTTTATCTATCCAAGCTATTAATTCTTCTTTAGTAGGAGTAGCTTCAACAATATTTCTTACTATTACTTCTTTATTATTATCTTTAAGATATTTAAGTGCCTTTCTACATGTTGAACATTTTGGATACTCTATAAATAACATTTTTCTTCCTCCTAATATTAATAATAATTATTTACAGATAATTATTCTACCACGTTTTTTAAGAAAGGTAAATAAGCACAAACCTCCTATATAATGCATATAGAATATATTTTTAAGACTCTACTTTTTTAATTTATTATGAAACTATTAATATCCTATAACTATTACACTATAAAATCCACATCATATAAAAAATACACTTTATATTATTATTATTTGTAATATTAATAAAAGCATACTTTAAAATTTATATTAATAATATAATTATATTGATTCAATAAAATTCATTATTTTATATATAACTTGAATAGTTATCTCATCAACTTCAAAATAAGTTTCATGCTTTCCATTGGCCACAATAATAACCTCACAATTATCTGCATACTTTGCAAATTTATAATGAGCATCAGCAATAACGTGAGTATCACACTCTGCCTGTAACAATATTACAGGTATTTTAACCTTTGATATATTTTTTTTATTTCTAATATATCTAGTAGCCTTAGAGGCTTCAAAATACCATTTTGCTGAAGCTCCTCCTGTCTGAAATGACTTATTCTTTAATATTTTATCATATTGATAATTGTATCGTTCTTCACAATTTGTTGATCTACTTGGAAATCTACGCTGTCCATTATATGATTTCTGTCCAGGCATATATTCATTTCCTTTTCCAAAATAAACCCATATTCTTGAAAGCATATCTGCAATAAACGCTGGAGTATTGCCTGTATTTATTTGATGCATTGGTGAACTCAAAATTGCACCATTAAAATATTGTGGATATTTTTCTAAAAATACTGTGCCTATTCCCCCACCCATAGAATGAGCAAATAGAATTATCTTTTTATTATAACTATTAGGTATCACCTTTTCTTCTATAAATTGCTTAAAATCTTCAATATAGTTATCAAATTTTTCTACACTGATTTGTCCAATATCTTTTCCTAATCTTCCTGAACGTCCATTTCCCCTATGTTCTATTATAAAAACAGAATAACTAGCATTAATAAAATAGTAAATCAATTCATTATATTTTTCAGTATATTCACCAATTCCATGGGAAATAACTATATTTCCTTTTGGATTATCTACTATAAATTTTTCATAATATAATTCTAAATTGTTTGTTCCTATAATATAGCCACTTTTTTTTAAACTATTTAATACAGGTTCAACTTTATTTATCATATCTTCGCTATAATTAGCTGCTGATATATAATTTTTTATTCTACAGAATTCACAATCTGATTTTGTAATATAACTCTTTTTTAAGTCTGAATATTTCATCTTTATTCTCCTAATATTAATAAAATAAATTCACTACATACTATTATAAATATACAATATTTTTTCTTCTATACGAAACTTTCAAATTCTAAAAAAAATAATAGACCATCAATTAATGACAGTCTAAAATGGATCCTGTGTCAAGGACACTATAAAAAAAGTGTTATGAAGCTAATAAAAGATGATTTCTATATTGTTTA
>OGST01000038.1_pt1 | contig 130518 bp, 110 predicted proteins | sample 1574021 | NCBI WGS metagenome assembly OGST01 (sample SAMN03295847, study PRJEB24534) | human gut metagenome | isolation source: fecal sample 7 from infant 6 | host: Homo sapiens | place: USA: Pittsburgh, PA | collected 2014-07 | reverse complement strand
AATATATATTATGTGATTAGTATTATTAATAATTGATTTATAAATATATTTTATTTCCCTTAAATAAATCTATTTATTATAATATTATTTTTAATTATGTGGCTTATTAATTAAAATATGTATATTTAAATGCAATAATAAAATTGACATTCTATATTTATTGAGGAGGCTTATCTTATGAAAATAGCTGCAATTTCAGATATACACGGAAATATTTACTCACTAATGAAGGTATTAGAAGATATTGATGAACAAAAAGTAGATTTAGTAATTTGTCTTGGAGATTTAGTTGGCTATGGTCCTCATCCAAACGAAGTTATTGCTTTAATCAAAAGAAGAGAAATTCCTTGTATAAAAGGAAATTATGATGCTTCTGTAGTTGATGGTGGATTTACATTTATAAGAGATACTAGCATTAATTCCTTTGCACTCCCTTGGGCATGCGAAGAAGTTAGGGCATCAAATAAATATTATTTATCACAATTACCAACATATTTAGATTATGATATTAATGGTGTTAAAATTAAATTTACTCACGGTAGTCCAAATGCTATAAATGAATACCTATTTGAAGATAAAGAAAATACTGAAAAAGTAATGAGTAAATTAGAAGAAGATATTTTAGTTTGTGCTCATACTCATATCCCTTCCTATAAGAAATTTAATAACAAAACATTTATAAATGTAGGAAGTGTTGGTAAACCCAAAATAGGTCGTCCAAACGCAACTTATTGCATAATTAATATTGATGAAAGTAAAAATGTAGATGTTAAATTTAGAGAGTTAGAATATGAATTCAAACGAATAGTAAAAGATTCGCAAATGCTTAATTTTCCTACTCAATTAGTTTCTTCTTATGAAAGTGGAACTGAATAAAATAAAAAAATTGCTACGGTTTAATAGCGTAGCAATTTTTTATTACTCTTCCCAGGTACATTTTTCCTTATAATTCATTAAACCTACTACTCTTAACTTTGATAAAATACTTTTATCTCCATCATGACAGCTTTTAAACCCATTACTATAATCAGCTCCTGCCTTAATTCCAAAATGCTTGCCATCTTTCCACTCAGGTATATCACACACATCATATATAGTTCCATCTACTGCAATATATGCTGGCATTCCATTTTCTCCATTATATAAAGCTAATTCCGACTCAGTTAATTGAAGTAATTCACTATTTCTTTTTTTATTATGAAAACTTACTTCCTCTAAATATGAATTAATTTGATTACAAACTCTCTCCATGACATTCAATATATTTTCTTTGTATTCCTTTGGATATGTTACTAACATACTTTTTAGCTGGTTTAATTCAATAAATTTTTCTTCTAGAAACCCCTTATAACCCATATAATCCTCCATAAAATATTACCTAAAATTATCTTATGATTTAAAGTTGCAAATGTTAGTGAATTGGTGTAAAATCGTAATAAACATTATAAAATTTATTACTATGATGAGAAGAGTAGCTATATGGAAGTAGTCTTAGCGAGTAAGGAATGGTGTAAGCCTTATACGAAGCCTTTAGTGAAGAACATCTCTGAGTTTCTAACCGAACAAGTGAAAATAATCACCTTACTTATTCAAGGTGTAAATTAGACTAATTAAAACTTTAGTCTCACTTAAGTAGACTTAGACGGATTCAAACCGTTATTATTTGAATGACATTACTTGTGTCAGTAGAGTGGCTATTTATATGATAGCAATCTGGGTGGTACCGCGAAATTATCCTTTCGTCCCTATTTTAGGGATGAAAGGTTTTTTATTTTACAAAAAATTATGGTAGGAGGAACAATAATGGATAAAGTAATTTTAGTAAAATCACTTTACAGAAATCAAGATGAATATTTATCTAAAGAAATAAAAATTTCTGGTTGGATAAGAACTTTAAGAGCATCAAATGCTTTTGGGTTTATTGAAGTAAATGACGGTACATTTTTTAAGAATGTTCAAGTAGTTTTTGATAATAAGCTTGATAACTTTAAAGATGTATCAAAATTGCCTATCAGCTCATCAATAACAGTTGTAGGTACTTTAGTTGCTACTCCAGAAGCTAAGCAACCATTTGAAATTCAAGCTAATGAAATAGTTATAGAAGGTTTATCTCAATCAGATTATCCACTTCAAAAGAAAAGACATACTTTTGAATACCTTAGAACTATTGCTCATTTAAGACCAAGAAGTAATGCATTTTCAGCTGTATTTAGAGTGCGTTCAGTAGCAGCTTATGCTATCCACAAATTCTTCCAAGAAAGAGGATTTGTTTACACTCATACTCCTTTAATTACTGGAAGTGATGCTGAAGGTGCTGGAGAAATGTTTAGAGTAACTACTTTAGATTTAAACAATGTACCAAAAACTGAAGAAGGTGCAATAGACTTTAAACAAGATTTCTTTGGTAAAGAAAGTAACCTAACAGTATCAGGACAATTAAACGCTGAATGCTATGCTTTAGCATTTAGAAATGTTTATACTTTCGGACCTACTTTTAGAGCTGAAAATTCTAATACAGCAAGACATGCAGCTGAGTTCTGGATGATAGAACCTGAAATAGCATTTGCTGATTTACAAGATGATATGGAATTAGCTGAGGATATGCTTAAATATGTTTTAGAATATGTTTTAGCTGAATGTCCAGAAGAAATGGCTTTCTTCAATCAATTTGTTGATAAAGGAATTCTAGATAGATTAAATCATGTTATGACATCTGACTTTGGTAAAGTAACTTATACTGAAGCAGTTGAAATATTAAAGAAATCTGATAAGAAGTTTGAATACCCTGTTGAATGGGGAATTGATTTACAAACAGAGCATGAAAGATATCTTACTGAAGAACACTTTAAGAAACCAGTTTTTGTAACTGATTATCCAAAGGATATAAAGGCATTCTATATGAGATTAAATGACGATGGAAAAACAGTTGCTGCAACAGATCTTTTAGTTCCAGGTATAGGAGAACTTATAGGTGGTAGCCAAAGAGAAGAAAGATTAGACATCTTAACTAAGAGAATGGCTGAACTTGGACTTAAGGAAGAAGATTACTGGTGGTATCTAGAGCTTAGAAAATATGGAGAAACTAAGCACGCTGGCTTTGGATTAGGATTTGAAAGACTTATTATGTATATTACAGGTATGTCAAATATCAGAGACGTAATTCCATTCCCAAGAACTACAGGACAATCTGATTTCTAATAGAATAACCCTAGTAAATAACTTTTTTACTAGGGTTATAATTTTAATTTTTTATATTTTCTAAAGATATCCCCTTATGTTTTTCATATCTTTTTAACTTCGGAGTATCAATAATCTGCGCTCCATAAATTCCATTATGTCCCACTATATAGTAGCTAATAAATGATCCAATTATATAATAAGGAACAGCTTCCGCTCCAAATAAATTAATACCAAGCATAATTGTAGTAAATGGAGTATTAGTAGCACTTCCAAAAACACATATCATTCCAATCGCTGCTAATAATGAGGGATCTATATTAGTTAAATTACCTATAGCCCCCCCTAGAGAAGCACCTATATCAAACAGCGGAGTAACCTCTCCCCCTTGAAATCCTGCCCCTAAAGTTAATATCGTTAATATTAGCTTCTTTATTGGATCTAAAATAGTTACCTCGCCTGAAAAACCACTATCAATGAGCCAAGTACTTAATCCTTCAAATTTATATAATCTAAATATTATAATTACTAATAAAACTACTATTGAAGATATTATTGCCCTATATATGTTATTTTTTATATTTCTACTATAAAATCCTTTAACAAAATGAATGCCTTTTGCAAACATTCTTCCAAAAACTCCAAATAATATGGATGATATTATTACTATTAATAATGTGTATATAGAAATATTCGGTATAGATTTTATTAAATGACTTGTATGATTTATACCTAATAATTCTGTAATAAAATTGGCTGTATATGAGCCAATAAAACAATATATCATTGCTTCATAGCTAAGTTTTCCTATAAAACATACTTCCATACCAAAAAATGTACCAGCAAGTGGAGTTCCAAACACCGATCCAAATGCAGCACTTATTCCAGACATAATTAAAACTCGCTTTTCCTTATGCGTAATTTTGAAAACATCACTTATTTTATTAGTTAACGTTCCTCCTATTTGAACCGCTGTACCTTCTCTCCCTGCTGAACCACCTGCTAAATGAGTTAACACAGTAAATATAAATGTTAAAATTGCCATTCTAAAAGGGACCTTTACATCCTTTTGAACACTTTCAATAATTAAGTTATTTCCTCTATTAGATTCCTTTCCATACTTTGAATATGTGTATGTTGTTAGTACCCCTATTACCGGAATTAAAGAAATTAAATAAGGAAAACTTCCCCTTAATGTTGTAACAAATTCTAATGATCTTAAAAATATTGCTGATATAATTCCCATTACAATTGAAACTATAATTGTGCAAGTAGTTAATTTAAAAATCCTCATATTATGCCTACCTTTCTAATGATTAGCTTCATAAAATAAAAAAGACTATGACTCTACGATTAAATCATAGAAGTCATTAGTCTTAATTGACGGTTTAGATTTCTCATGGGAGAACTTCATTCCCCAAAATTATTCATATTTTATTTAAATATTATAATACTATTATTTATAAAAATCAATCTATGCTTATCTATACATTTTTTATATTTTCATATATTTTTTTATAACGAGAATAAACTTCTTTATATGCTTCTACTGCTTCCTCATTTGGATAATAACATTCTTTTTCTTTTACTATAACTTTTACTGCTGATTCAAAAGAATCAAACCAATTTAAAGAAACTGAAGCTATAATTGCCGCTCCAAGAGATGGACCCTCCTCAATTTTTAAAGATATTACTTTTCTATTAAAAATATTTGCTTGTATTTGAAGCCACTCCTTAGATTTAGCCCCACCTCCAACAGAAATTATATCTCTAACTTCATCATCTTTATAAATACTAAAACAGTCTTTTAAAGAAAATGTTATTCCTTCTATTACAGCTCTTGCAAAATGATTTAAATCATGACTTTTATCTATTCCTATAAATGTTCCTCTTATATTACTATCTGTATATGGAGTTCTTTCTCCAACTATATATGGAGCAAATAACAATCCATTAGATCCTTCCTTAACTGTAGATATTCCACTTAAAAGCTCATCAAAATCTTTATCTTTTGCAAATGTATTCCTAAACCAACTTAAGGAATCTCCAGCTGAAAGAGTAACTCCCATAGAATAATAGCTGCTTGGTAATATATTATTAAACATATGAAGCTTACCACTATAATTCTTATAGCTTTCTTCATATTTTAAGTAAACACCTGAAGTTCCAATACTTAATAAATCCCTACCTTTATTTATTATTCCTGATCCTAATGCAGAACATGGATTATCAGAACCAGCTGGGAATATCTTTACACTTCCATTAGCATTTAACTTTTTCTTTAATTCCTTATTTAATTCTCCAACACATTCAGTTGAATTATATATCTTAGGGTATTTTTCTAAATCTATGTCCAATAAATCTGCTATTTCCTCAGACCATTTTCCTTCTTTAATATTTAACATTTGTGTTCCAGCTGCATCAGATATATCTGTACATATGTTACCTGTATATTTAAATACTAAATAATCTTTAGGTAAACAGAACTTTTTAGTCTTTTCCCAATTTCCAGGTTCATTTTCTTTTACCCATAATACCTTTGGAAGCGTAAATCCTTCAAGGCTTTTATTCCCTGTGATTTCAATTACTTTTTCTCCAAAGTTATTCATTATATATTCACATTGCTTAGTTGTTCTTGTGTCATTCCATAGAATACTTCTTCTTATAGGTTTATTTTCATTATCTAATAATACTAAGCTATGCATTTGACCTGATATACTTATAGCTCTTAATCCATCTCCACCTAAATCATTAGTTATTTTTTCCAAAACCTTAACTGAAGCATTATACCAATCTTCTGGCTCTTGTTCAGAATGTCCATCTCTATTATTGTATAAAGGATAACTTTCTGAATGCTTCAACACTACTTCTCCAGCTTTATCTAAAGCTATCCCCTTGATAGAACCCGTTCCTAAATCTAAACCTATAACATATTCCATAAAAATATCCTCCTATATTAATAAATTAGGGAGACTTTATTGTCTCCCTTAAATCTTATAGATACTCCTTTAAATAAACTAATGGATCTGTAGGAGTCATTATTGCTGTAACTTCAACTCCCCTATCTATTAATTCCTTAAATGCTTCCTTTTCTTCTGGTGTAACACTTACAGATGGTCTTATAACTTCTGTATTTGATTTAGAAGACATATTACCTACATTAATCTTCTTAATATCTAATCCATTTTTAACAAGATAAAGTAAATCTAATGGTGATTTTACAACAATAAACACTTTTTGTCCTTCATATTTTCCTGAAGAAATATTTTTTAAAGCTGTTTCTCTAGTTATTATAGATGTACTTACATTTGATGGTGCTGCCATTCTTAATACTGATTTTTGCAAATCATTATTAGCTACCTCATCATTAATAACCATTATTCTAGTTGCTCCTAAATTGTTTGTCCACATTGTAGCAACTTGGCCATGTATTAATCTATCGTCTATTCTTATATGAATTATCCCTTTCATTTATTATCCCTCCTAAACAAGTACTCCTAGTGCATGTAAAATTATTGACATTACTATTACTAATAATATTAAATATGTTGGTTTAACTTTTTTACCTAGTAAATAATACATTAATCCAACTATAGCTGCTGGGATCAATCCTGGCATTATTTGATCTAATATACTTTGTCCAGTCATTTCAATTTCACCTTGAACAAAGCTAAAACCTACAGTTGCTCTTATAACAGTAGACATAAGTCCACCTACAACCATTAATCCTAAAATTGAAGTTGCTTTAGTAATTGATTTCATTTTACTTTCTAAAGCATTTACTAACTTAGTTCCTGAAAAATAACCTGCTTTAAATAAAGGAAAACTAAGCATTTTTATAGCAATACTTACTACTATCCATAAGAATATTCCTGCTGGATTTCCTTCTATAGCCATATTTGCAGCTATTGCTCCAAATATAGTCCAAGGAATAACAACACATAAGCTATCTCCTAATCCTGCTAAAGGTCCCATTAAACCACTCTTAATTGAGCTTACTGCTTCAGCAGCATTATTCTTTTCTTTTTCTTCAATAGCTATGTTTAAACCAAAAACATAAGGAGCTACCCATGGATTTGTATTAAAAAACTGTAAATGTCTCTTAACTGCATCTTGTAATCCATCTGGATCATTTCTATAGGTAAATTTTAAAAATGGTAATATTGCATAACAATAAGCCAATGCTTGCATTTTTTCATAGTTAGATGATACACTACTTGTAAATATCCATCTTAATAAAACTTTACTACGTATTTTTTTTGGTGTAAGTTCATTATTACTCATCTTCGTCCATACCTCCTACTGGAGAAACAACTGTAGCTTCTCTATCATTATCTCTTTTAAATTCAATTAATGCTATAGCTGCTGCTATAAGTGCAACTCCTAATAAAGGAAGTTTTAAATATATAGTAACTACAAATCCTATTAAAAGATATGCAAAGTAATCTTTTGTAGGAAGATTCTTTAATAGTAAAGCTATACCAACCGCAGGTAAAATTCCACCTGCAACTTGAAGACCACCTAATAACCATTCTGGACTCTTATCTATTAATGCATTTACTAAATCCGGTCCAAATATAGTAGCTAATAATATTGGAACTCCTGTTGTAGCACAAGTTAAAACAACTCCTAACATTTGCATTCTAGCAATTCCATTGTATTCCCTTTTATCTGCATATTTTTCAGCTTGATGTGCTAACCAAACGCCCATTGTATTTCTTAATACATCTAATTGAACCATTAAAAGCGCTACTGGAATACCAATAGTTATTCCAACATTAGGATCTTGACCTGTTGAAACAGTTATAAATGTAGCAACAACACTTGCTGTTTGATAGTCAGGTATTGATGCTCCACCAAAGTTACTTATACCTAAGGACATTAATTGTAATGTACCTCCTATAAATAATCCTGTTTTAACATCTCCCATTATTAATCCAACAATAAATCCTGCTGTAACTGGTTGATATGTACCGAACATAGTACTATTTTTTTCATAGTTGATAAAGAATCCATATAAAACAATTAATATTAATTGCCAAGCTTGAACTTCCATTCTTCCATCTCCTTTTATTCATCATCATTATTATTTATTTGGTTTTTAAATTCTTCCGAAAAAATATTTATAACGTTCATATTTTTGATATTTTCAATTTCTTCTGAAACTGAAAGGCTAGTACTATTTAATAATGAATCTAAGAATATTGGTACATTTACTCCTGCTACTATATCTACATCTCCGTTTATTAAACCTATGTTGCTTGTGCAAACATTAAATGGTGTTCCATGAAATAAATCTACTAATATAAGAACATTAGAATCACTAATTTCATTAAATATCGAGATAATCTTATTCTCAAAATTATCTATTCCACTTTCATCTAGAATTACTTTATATACGTTTTCAGTGTCTTTTGTAAAGAAATGAATTGTATCTAAAATTCCGTTAGCAAAATTTCCATGTGATGCTAAAACTATTTTATACACTTTTATCTCACCTCCTATAAGAATAAATTTTTAATACATGAATCTTCCTTACAAAGTACAGGAATACTATCTAGAGGTGCGTCAATAACAACAAATTGTCCACCCTCATATACTTTTTCTGTATTAATATCAACCCACCTATTTCCATTTGGTAAATAAACTTTCCTTTGTCTATCTTTATAATACATAATTGGTGCTACAAGTAATTCTGATCCAAACATATATTGATTATCTACTGTCCAAGCTACTTCATCTTTAGGATAATCATAAAAAACAGGTCTCATTATTGGTTCACCAGAATTATGAGTTTCATTGAATAACTGTGATATATATCCTTTTAACTTTTCTCTTATCTTTATATACTTAACAAATATCTTTTGAGCTTCTTCACCATATGACCAAATTTCATTATCTGCACCACTTTCACATTGACCTCCACCATCTGTTCCAAGTGCCTTTTTGTGAGGTTGTCTATCTCCGTGCATTCTAAGAATTGGTGAGAATGTTGCATATTGGAACCACCTTATCATTAACTCTCTAAATTCCGGATTATTAATATTTCCTCCATGGAATCCCCCTATATCAGTTGTCCACCATGGATTTCCTGCAATACTCATGTTTAATCCTGTATTAACTTGGTTTCTAAATGCTCCAAAGCTAGAATCTATATCTCCAGACCATACCAAAGTTCCATACTTTTGGCTTCCAGCCCAACACCCTCTAATTAATGTTACAGGAGTTTTATTTTCTTTTGCTAATCCGTCATATACAATTTTAGAGAATTCATTAGGGTATAAGTTACCTACTTTTAAGTCAGTTCCTAAATGATATCTATAGTTATCAAAATCATATAATGCATATCCAGGCTCAGCTACATCAAGCCAGAACATAGATATTCCATTATCATAATAGTTCTTCTTTAATCTCTCCCAAACATAGTCTCTTGTTTCAGGGTTAGTTGGATCTATGAATACAGTGTTACTTAACTGTTGCATTGTAATCCTTACTCCCCTATTAACTTTAACTAATAAACCTTTTTCAATAGCTTCATTATAATTTTTAGCATTTTGAGATATTGTTGGCCATACAGAAATCATTGTTTCTATACCCATTTCTTTTAGCTCATCTACCATCTTTTGTGGATCCGGCCAGTATCTCTTATCAAAATCATAATGTCCTTGTTCTGTCCAATGGAAGAAATCTATTACTAAAACCGATGGGGTAATACCCAACTCTTTATATTTTTTAGCAACTTCTAAAACTTCTTCTTGTGTTTGATATCTCATCTTACTTTGCCATAATCCTAATAAATTTTCTGGCATTTCAGGTGCTCTACCAACAACACTTGTATAGTTTTCTATTATCTTTTTAGGAGTATCCTCTGATGTTATCCAATAATCTAAATAATCAGTAGATTTCATTGTCCATTCTATTATATTTTTTGCGAAATTTACTTCTCCAATACCTGGATTATTCCATAAAAATCCATATTTTTTGTTTGATATATAAAATGGAACTGTTAACTGGCTATTTCTATGGGCTAATTCTAATTTACAATACTTTAAATCTAAGAATGATTGTTGATATTGACCCATTCCAAATATTTTTTCATTTGGAGCTGACTCAAATCTTTGAGTCAGCTTATAATCTCCATTTAAAGAAGGGGTAAACTCTCTAGCTCTTAGCTTTAATGTACATGAAAATCCAGTAATACTTTTTACACTAACATCTTCATTACCCATATCATTAGCAACAGCTCTTTCTCTAATGTATTCCTCTAATAATATTTCATCTTTACCATTTTTAAATACTATTCTATTTCTATTAGTTACATAAGCTTTAATATTTCCATTAATAATTTCCGCTTCATTTAACTCTTGAAAAATCTTTATATCCGCTTCATTGCTTTTTATTTCTTCTGTTAAAGCATTTTCATATTGAGGTATACTTCCATAAGGTGTTGATCTAACTCTAAAGCTATTTTTTCCCCATGGTTCTATACATAGTATTTCATTATCGTATTTACGAAAAAGCTTGTTTCCAATGGTATAAAACATTGTCTTACTCCTTTAATAAATATAGTCATTAAGTTTAGATTTTACATATTCTATATGTGATGATTTATTATCAACTTCTTTTATTGATAAAGCATAGTTAGTAAGTGATTCTAAATTCTCTTCATTATTTAATAAATTTTTACCTAAATCACTTTTATAAGATGAATATCTTTCCTTTTTAAGGTTATCTAGATATTCGCTTTCAATTATCTTTGCCGCAGCCTTTAATCCTCTTGCATACGTATCCATTCCTGCTATGTGAGCTATAAATAGATCTTCTTGTTCAAAAGAACTTCTTCTAACTTTTGCATCAAAGTTTATACCACCATCATGTAATCCACCGTTCTTTAATATTTCTATCATGACTAGCGTAGTATCATAAAGATTAGTTGGGAATTCATCAGTATCCCACCCCAATAATGAATCTCCTTGGTTTGCATCTATTGAGCCTAATGCATTGTAGTTTCTTGCTATATTTAATTCATGTTCAAAAGTGTGCCCAGCTAACATCGCATGATTTGCTTCTATATTTAACTTAAAATCTTCCATTAAATCATATCTTTGAAGAAATGCTAATGTTGTTGCAGAATCAAAATCATATTGATGCGTCATTGGCTCTTTTGGTTTTGGTTCTATTAAGAAAGTTAATTTATGATTAATTTTTTTAGTATAATCTACTGCCATTTTATAAAGCCTTGCTATATTTTCTTCTTCAAACTTAATATCTGTATTTAAGAAGCTTTCATATCCTTCTCTTCCACCCCAGAATACGAAGTTCTTACCTCCAAGTTTTTTACTTATATCTATTCCTTTTTTAACTTGAGCTGCTGAAATTGCATAAACATCTAAGTTAGGACTTGAAGCTGCTCCATTAACATATATAGGGTTAGAATGTCTATCTGCTGTATTCCATAAAAGTTTAATACCTGTCTTGTCCATTTTTTCTTTAATATAATCAGTTATTACATCTAGATTTTGAAAAAATTCCTCAAGACTATTTCCAAATGGAGCTATGTCCATGTCATGAAAACAAAAATATTCAACTCCTAATTTTTCAAAAAATTCAAAAGCCGCATCTACTTTATTCATAGCAGTTTTCATTGGCTCTTCTGTGTTCCAATTTCTTATATTGGTTGACTTTCCGAATGGATCTGAGCCATCTTGATTAAATGTGTGCCAATAAGCTACAGCAAATTTAAGATGCTCCTTCATAGGTTTTCCCATTACTATTTCCTCTGGATTATAATGATGGAAAGCAAACATATTGTTACTATTTGGTCCTTCATATTTTATTTTTTTTATATTGCTAAAGTACTCCATATCTACACCTCTTTTAATTAGTTAGTTTTCCTATCTAACTTAATAATACATCCATATTTTTCTCGTGTCAATGTTTACATTTAAAATTTTTTAAAAATTTTAAAACTTTGATTTATTTATAATTTTATAAAACTATTCCTTTTGAACTTTTTGTATTGCTATGCTATATTATTTTATGAGTACTTAAAGAAGGGGAATAAAATGGATAATAAGTTTAATATAAGAAAATTTAATATAGTTGAAATACTAAATCTTTTATTTAAGAAACCTAATATTTCTAGAATAGATATTTCAAAGCTAATCAATCTTAACAAAGCAAGTGTCTCTGAAATAGTAGCTCTCTTAGTTGAGAAAAATTTAGTTAGTGAAATTGGTACTGGTAGTAGTAGTTCTAGCGGAGGAAGAAAACCTATTTTACTTAAAATCAATGAAAAGGCAGGATGTAGCTTAGGAATTGACTTAGGAATTGACTATGCTAGTTTCTTACTTACTGATTTAAATAGAAATGTATTATTTTATGATTATTATGAAGAAATAATTAATAAAAATAATGTAATTGAAATTATTGTAAAAGTCATAACTTCACTAGAAAGTGTTTTTAAAGAATATGAATATGGATTAATAGGTGCCACATTAGCTGTTCATGGTAGAGTTTTTGGTAATAAAATCAAATTTACTCCTTACTATGATTTAGATAAGATGGATTTAATAAAAGAACTATCTTTACTTATTCCTAATATTAATTTTTATATAGAAAATGAATCTAATTTAGCAGCTATTGGTGAATTCGAAAATTCGATGGATCCATTAGATAACGCAGTAGTTATAAATGTTCATTCCGGTATAGGTGCGGGTATAATAATTAATAGTAAATTATATACTGGCTTTGAAGGACGTGCAGGAGAAATAGGCCATAGTGTTCTTATTCCAAATGGCAAAGAATGTCCTTGTGGAAATAAAGGTTGCTTCGAACAATATTGCTCACTTCCTGCTTTATTAGAAGATTTTAATAGTAAGTCCGATATAAAAATACGTACTATAAAAGAACTTTGTGATTTATATAATTCAAATAATAAAATTGCTATAGGCACAATAACAAAAAATATTGAGTTTATGTCAATTGGAATATCTAATATATTTAATTTATTTGCTGCTGATAATATATTTATATATAGTGAAATAACTAAATACATTCCCAATTACTTAAATCTAATTAATAATAAAATAAATACTATATTCTCTAAAGCTATTACTATTATTCCAAATAAGTTAGATAATAAATCTAATTTATTTGGTGGAGTTAATCGCTGTATATATAATTTTTTTGAAGAATTTCTAGATATTATATAAGATACACTAAAATAATCCATAGCATTTTCATATTTAAAATATTATCTTTATTAACATAATAGACAATAGGTAGCTATGTATAATTATCATTTTGTTTACTTTAAATATTTCATAAACTCCTTTTTATCCTTTGAAGCCATATATTGACTTAAATTTCTTATTTAACTGCTCTAATGCTTCTTTTAAATCAAAAAGTTTTTGTTTCTTTTATTGATACTTTTAATATATCAAATTCTAAAAATTCTTTGTATTTTATCTATGAAATTATAAAAAAGCTAAAATATAAAGAGTAAAAATAAGTAGTATATAATATCCTACTTATTTTTATTTTTCTAAAATTTATATATCCCTAATTCTATCTATTATATCTGAAATTTCATCATAATCTTCTACCCATATAATATTTATTCCTAATTGTTCAAAAGCTGTTTCATGTAATTCATTATTTATATTATTAAATGATTTAAGAATATCTTTATTTATATTAGCATCCTCCATGGATATCTTAAAATCCTTTTTTCTCATAATTGCATAATGTTTTCTAATCTTATTCTTTCTATTGCTTATTGATAATAGCCTTCTTAAGTTGGGATCTGTTAAAGATAATCCAATCATCAATGTTGTATTTTCCCTTAAAAAGTTTAGTTGAGTAATATTAGTCCAAGAATATGGATCATTATATAGGCTATGGTATCTATCTTCTGAAAATACTAATAATCCTTCTGATAATTGTTCATATTTATCAGGACTTCGTGGTAAAAATCCATGCACATGATAAATTCCTAGCTTGTCTGAAATTGAATAATCTAATTCACTATATAAAGAATGATATTCTATACCATGTTTATTAAAATTATCTTCTAGTAAATCATCAAAATTATATGTAACAATAGCTTTAATTCCAGTTCCATTATCTTTTGCTAAACATAATTTTGAAATACTATTTAATAAATTTGAATTTTCATTACCACTATTAATATTTTTATATAATAATTGTGCTAAACTTTCTTCAAATGTCTCTCCTAATGCTGATTTTATAAGTGCAGATTGCAGTAAAGGGGATTTATTATTCGTTTCTTTCATTTTCTTTATAATAAATTCTTTTTCTTCGGAAGTTATGTTTATATTCTTTTCTTCTAATTCCTTCATTATCATAAGTATTAATAAATCAGACATTAAATCGTTCCAATCACCTATCCCAGCTTCCTTAGATACCCCTGCCCCTAAAAATAAAACTAAATCATCTCTACTATATATTTTTTTAAGTTCATTTATTCGTTCTTCTCTTACTTTCTTCCATCTATCATTATCCTGATTTAATGCTTCAGTTACTAAGTCACTTACTAAAAATTCCACTATTTTCGAAAAATCACCATTTCTAAAATGATTAAATTTATTATCAATTTTACATAACTCATCTAATCCCCATACTTTCACCTGATAATTTATTTCTTTCTTATATATCATCTCCAATATGGATAATTCTTCATGAGTAAATTCATTTCCAAATACTAATAACACACTTTTTATAGGTAATTTTGAATCTTCTATTGAGTTATTTATATTTTCAATAAGCTCTTTATCCAATCTAAAGTAATCATCTTTATTTTTATGCAGCCTTACTTCTACAATTGTCTGACCATTTAGTCCATCTATCCCATCCGGTATAATTGCATTAATAACCAAAAACTTTCCTACTTTAATGTTTTTATTTAAAGCTACTTTATTTTCTTCCTCTAATTTCTTATTTATAGAATTTAAAACTAATGATTCAAAATAATACACAATATTATTTAAAGTTTTATTGCTAGTAACATTTTTATTTTCACCATACATACTCGAGCACCCTTTTTCTTCATAACTTTATTTATATTTTGCTTTATTATTAAACTTATTATAAAAAAATCCTATAAAGTACTTCTAAAAAGTCTACTTTATAGGATTAGTTCAATAATATAAAAATCTTTATTCTATATTATAATTATTTACTTCTTCTCTTTGCTAATTCATATAATGTATGAACTGGAGCACCTGTTCCACCTTTTACACATAAATCACTATTACTTGAAGCCCAAGCTGTTCCTGCTATATCTAAATGCAACCATGGCTTATCTTGTACAAATGCTTCTATAAATAGTCCGGCAGTTATTGTACCTGCAAATCTTCCACCACTATTCTTCAAATCTGCTATGTCAGATTTAATTAATTTTTTATAATCATCAAATGCAGGTAATTGCCACATCTTTTCTCCAGTATATTCTGAAGCTGATTTTAATTCATTAAAGAATTTATCATTATTTGTAACTACCGCTGTTGTAGTTTCTCCTAATGCAACTAAAGCTGCACCTGTTAATGTAGCCAAATCTATAACTTCATCAACTTTTTCCTCTGTTATTATATAATGAACAGCATCTACTAAAGTTAATCTTCCTTCAGCATCTGTATTAACAACTTCTATAGTCTTACCAGCCATAGTTCCAATTACTTCACCTGGCTTATATGCATCTCCAGATATTAAGTTTTCACAAGCTGCTACAACTGCTACTACATTAAGCTTTAAGCCTCTTTTTGCAATAATTGACATAGCCCCTATAACAGAAGCTGCTCCACCCATATCTGACTTCATATCTAGCATACTGTCAGTTGGCTTTATTGAGTATCCACCTGAATCATAAGTTAAGCCTTTTCCTACTAATCCAAGAACCTTATCTTTATTATCCTTATCTCCAAAGTATCTCATAACTATAAGCTTTGGTTCTTTTGTAGATCCTTTAGCTACATTATAGAAAGCTTCCATGTTTAGTTCTTTAATTTTTTCTACTCCATGAACTTCTACTTCAAATCCACTTTCAGCTCCAACTTCAACCGCTTTATTAGCTAAAGTTTCTGGATAAATTATATTTGATGGTTCATTAACTAAATCTCTAGCAACTATAATTCCATTTGCTATTTCTTTACCCTCTTCAACTGCAGTTAATATCTCTGGAGTTGCTTCCTTAATTCCGCATCTTCCAATTGATACTTCTAATTCTTTTTCTTCTTTTTTATCAGTCTTATATTTGTTAAATGTATATTCTGATAAAAATGCTGCAATTTCTGCATTTTTAATTAACTCTTCAACTTCTATTGTTTCAGTCTTTGGAAGTCTTAAGAACACTGAGTTCACTTTTAATTCCTTAGCTTTTTTGATGGCTTTTGCAGTTGCTTTTCTTACTACATCAACAGTGAATTGTTCCTCTTTTCCTAATCCTACCAAAATAATTGTTTGAATTGATTCATTAGAATCTATTGTAAATGTATATAATTCTCCATCCTTACCATTAAATAAATTTCTACTTTGTGCTAAAACAACGTGTCTATTTATTTCTTCTTTTGATAAGTTAATATTGTTTTCAAATAAATAAAATACTTTTACATCTCCTTGAGAGCATGTAAAGCCTCTATATGATACCTTCATTTAATCACCTCGTCTAAAACTATCTTTTAATCATAATACCACTATTATAAAATCTATTCAATGGATAATAATTATTATTTGTTTGAAAAAATATTTAATTCTAAGAATTTTTTATTTTATTGTATAAAAATTTTATTTCTGTAAATAATACTAATGTAGATACAAAACCTGTTTAATACAGGTCCCATCCCCCATTTATTTATAAAGCGCTTCGGCGCTTTTTTATTTTATAAATTATCTTAAGAATTCAAATATTTTATAGTATATAAAGCTTTCCTAAAATATTCTTTTATAATTTCTTTTCTAAATAGGTCAAATTTAAATCTAATAAACTTATTGTATAAATATATCTTTAATTTATTCATCTAAAATATATAAAATTATGTAAACCTATTAATTTAAATGATATAATTTATAGTAAATTCTAATATTTTATGAAGGGTTGGTGAAAACATGAAAAATAGAAAGATAATAATAATACCTATACTATTATTGTCATTTATACTATTACTCAGTGGATGTTCAAAAATGGATAAAGCTCAAAAAGCTTATGATAACTACGCTGAAAAATGGGTTCAAAGTGACTATGCAGGTATGTATCAAATGCTAACAAATGATTCAAAATCAACTATATCAGAAGAAGATTTTACTACACGATATACTAATATATTTTCTGCAATAAATGCTAATAATTTATCATTAGAGCTTTCTGGGGATAAAGAAAAATCTGATAATCAAATTATTATTCCATTTAATCTGACTATGAACACCTTAGCAGGTGATGTTACTCTTGAAGATTATAAATTAATATTAGTTAAAGAAGAGAAAGAATATAAAGTAAAATGGGATGAAAGTTTAATTTTCCCTCAAATGACTAAAGATGATAAGGTAAGAATAAATACTATTCCATCAAAAAGAGGGAGTATACTTGATAAAGATGGTAATCCATTAGCACAAGATGGAACAATTAATACAATAGGAATTTATCCAGCTAAGTTCAATTCATCAGATATAGATGCTAAAATAACTGAAATAGCTAATATTCTAGATATTAGTGAAGAAAATATAAAGAATAAACTTGAAGCAAGTACTAATCCTGAACAACTTATTCCATTGGTTGATATATTACAAAATGACCCTAAAGTTCTCAAATTAATTAATAGAAACGATGAAGGAATATTAATTCAACCTAAATCTGGTAGAGTTTATGCAGGCGGTGAAGCCTTTGGACGATTAATAGGGTACATCGGAAGTATAACAGCTGAAGAACTTGAAGCTAATAAAGATAAAGATTATCATGATACAAGCCTTATAGGTAAAGCTGGCTTAGAGCAAGTTTATGAAGATACATTAAGAAGCAAAGATTCAGCTGAAATATATATAGAGCGTGGAGGAGAAAAAATAACTATTGCAAAAAAAGATGGTGAAGATGGAAAAGATATAAAAACTTCTATAGATTCTGATCTACAAAATAAAATATATAGTGAAATGGCTGGTGAAAGGGGAGCTGCTACTGCAGTTAATCCTAAAACTGGTGAGGTATTAGCTATGATAAGTGCCCCTTCATTTGATTCAAATGTATTTACAACTTATGTAACTAAAACGCAAAAAGCAAAATGGGAAGAAACAAATAATGCTGATGAAATAAATAGATTTAATAAAACATATTCTCCTGGATCAACTATGAAACTTTTGACTGCTTCAATAGGATTACAAAACGGTGTTATAGATCCTAATGCGACAAGAGATATTAAAGGGCTGGGTTGGCAAAAAGATGGGTCTTGGGGAGACTTTAAAATAACTAGGGTAACTGATCCCGGTAGCCCTGTAAATCTAAAAGATGCAGTTAATCATTCAGATAATATTTACTTTGGACAAGTAGCTCTAGAGCTAGGTAATGAGAAGTTTATAAATGGAATCAAAAATTTCGGAATTGGAGAAGAATTAAACTTTGAATATCCTATGCAAGAATCCCAAATTTCCAATGATGGAGATTTAAGTAGAGAAATTTTACTAGCAGATACCGGATATGGACAAGGTGAAATCATGGTTACTCCTTTGCATGTAGCTTTATCTTATAGTGCATTAGCTAATAATGGAGATATAATGCAACCAAGATTAGTAGTAAGTGAAAATCCTGAAGCTAAGGTTTGGAAGCAAGGTGCAATATCCAAAGAAAATTTACCAATATTAATAGATTCATTTACAGCTTTAATCAATGATGCTGGTGCAACAATTCCAGATGGTGCTGTCCCTGGATTTAGAGTTGCAGGTAAAACAGGTTCTGCTGAAATTAAGAAGACGCAGGACGATACTACTGGAACAGAAAATGGATGGTTTGTATCTGTAGATCCAGATACAACTAAAATTTCTTTAGTTATGATTATTGAAGATGTTAAAGGTAGGGGTAGCAGCCATGTTACTGTTCCTAAGGTTAGAAATGTTATGGAATACTACCTTAATAAATAATGAAAAAGCGAAAAAATGCAGGAATGAAAGAATTTTAGTGGAATCTCAAACATTTGTTTGAGATTCTTTATTGTATTTAGAATACCGCAGGTTCAACATGTGGTATTCTAAATACAAAAATAAAACTCAGCTTCCGCTGAGTTTCTTCTCTACTTAAATACTACTTTATTATCTTCAAACTTATCGATTATAGCTAAAGACTCAACTCTAGCCCCCATGCCTTCTAATACACTTCTTCCTTCTTGGAAGCCTTTTTCTATAACTATTCCTACTCCAACTAAATTAGCCCCCGATTGCTTAACTATATCAATCATTCCCTTAGCTGCACAACCCATTGCTAAAAAGTCATCTATTATCAATATGTTTTCGCCTTCATTTAAAAACTGTTTTCCAACTCTAACTTTATATGTCTTTTTCTTAGTAAATGAATGTACCTCTGATTCATATACATCTTTATCAAGATTTAAGCTTTCTGTTTTCTTTGCAAAAACTACTGGCGCATAATTAAAGTATTGGGATGCTATAGCAGCTATTCCTATTCCTGATGCTTCGATTGTAAGAATTTTATCTATTTTTTTGCCATTAAATCTTTCTCTAAAAGCTTCTCCTACTTCATTTAAAAATTTTATATCCATTTGGTGATTTAAAAAACAATCAACCTTTAATATATTTCCTTCTCTTACTTTTCCTTCATTAAGTATCTTTTCTTTTAACTTTTCCATATAATTATCCCCTTTATTACTTTTCCTATAGTATTCTTAAAAAGCTTGTCCTATTTGATAATTCAAGTAATAAAGCCAAAATAAACTACATGGCAATAATCGAATCTTCGTAGTTAGGATATTTACGGTTTCCTAGTAGAAACACTTGAACCATATCTTCAAGCATATACGAATACTATATGTTTATTTTTTTATCTATTATAACACTATTGTTATATATTGCGAAGTAAAAATTTGAAAAATTTTTGCTTCGCAATTTATTGCTAATATTCTAATTTGCATATTTTATGTTCTTCTAAACTTTTTCTAACGTCTATTATTCTTTGATTACTTGAGCCTCTGAATCTCAATCCATCTTCCATCTTATTTTTATCAAATTTACCATCTACCAAGACATCTATACTATTAAGTAAATCTCTCCAACCATTTCTTTTATCTAAATTATTAATTATTTCTTCAAAAGTATATCCTGTATAGCTCCATACATTTAATTTATTTTCTTTAAAACGCTTTGCCATATATGCAAATTCCTCTGCTCTTTCAAAAGGATCTCCTCCACTAAAAGTAACACCTTTAATCATAGGATTTTTGAGTACATCATTAATTAGTTCATCCATATTACGTTCTTCCCCACCATTAAAGTCATGGGTATCTGGATTAAAACATCCTTCACAGTTATGTTTACATCCTTGAGAAAAGAATACCCTTCTGATGCCTGGACCATTAACCAAACTTTCATAAGCTATTCCAGAAAGCCTTATAGTTTCTCTCATATATGACTACATCCCCTTTTATTTTTAAATTACTCTTTTACTTAAATTATTCTCTTATTTTAATTTTATCACTATATTTCTCTATTATTCCTCTAGTTCTGTTTAACGACTCAATCACTCTACCCTTTCCTTCTTCTGTTAGATAATCTGTATCATTAATTGTAGATGGAACAACTTCATAAAATAATCTCCCATCTTTTTCGTACCAATTTACCCAAGTTGGTATATATGTTGGATATTCAATTTTAATTTCATTTGTTTTAGTATTTTTACTTAGTCTTACAGATACTATAACTCCATCTTCTGTATATGGATTTTGTATTCTTTCAGTTCTTTGACTTGATAAAAAGTTACCCATAGAATAAATTACAGCCGTTTCATTAGTCCCATCTTCTGATTCAATAATATCTATAGGTTGTAATGAATGTGGATGTGTTCCAAATATTATATCTACATTTTGATTTGCTAGAAACTTAGCTATCTTTATTTGTGTGCTATTGGGTTCTAATTCATATTCATCCCCCCAATGCATATAAAATATAATAACTTCTGCTCCATTATTTCTCATATCAAGTATTTGTTCCTTCATTTCTTGAAAATCTAAATCTAATGTATCTTCTCTAAATGTATTCATTAATGGATAAAGTTCTTCTGGTATACTTGTACCATTTAACCCCCTAGCTCCACCTTCAGCAGTCATTGAATAACTATATGATATTATACCGACCTTAATACCATTAACATCCTTTATTAAATATCTATTGTCATTAGTACTTTCTCTTGTTCCTATTATATCAAAACTTCTTTCCTTAAGAACACTTCTAGTTCTATTAAAACCTCGAACGTCTCTATCTAAAGAATGATTGTTCATATTATTAACAACATCTACTCCAACCCACTTCATGGCATCTGCTAATTCATCAGGTGCATTAAAACTTGGATATCCTGAGTACCCATAATTATCCAATCCAGAAAGTGTTCCTTCCATATTTACAATAGTTAAATCTGCATTATTTAAATAATCTTTTACATATTGGATAGTATTTTTAAAATCATATGTATCACTTTGCTCATTATATTGAGTTTCTAATATTTCTTTATGTATTAAAAAATCTCCTGTAGCAACTATCTCTATGGTCTTTATATCATTTCCCTCTACTTCTATATCTTCATCTTGATATCCATCAGAGCTTATATTATCAGTATTCTCCATAGCTTTGTTATTAAAGTTATTTAATATTATCTCAACTCTAGGAATAAAAAATACACCTACTGCTACTATAATAAACATAGCTATTAATAAAATTATTTTTTTTCCATTACCTTTCATAATTCCCCCTATGTTATACACTTTTATATTTATTATATCCCATAAATATAAAAAATAGCATGCAAAACAATCAAATTTTGCATGCTATTTATAATCTTTATCTATTTACCTTAACATAATTTAGCCTTCCGCCAGCTTTTATTACATCAACTTCTTTTTCAGTTAAGTTAATATATACATTAAAACTAGTCCCATTAGTTACATTCTTTATTCTAGCTTTGCCATCAATTAAAGCTCTTTTAATATCACTTATTAAAAGTTCATCTAAAAGTTCTACCTTATCATAATCTACTTCTGCTTCAAACTCCATTGGTATAATTCCATTATTTATGAGATTTGCCTTATGAATTCTTGCAAATGATTTAGCAATTACAGCTTTTACTCCTAAATACAGCGGTGCCAATGCAGCATGTTCTCTGCTAGACCCTTGCCCATAATTATTCCCAGCAACTATTATTCCACCATTATTTTCCTTAGCTCTTTTTGGGAACCCTTCATCAACTGTATTAAAACAATACTCTGATAAATAAGGTATATTAGATCTAAAAGGTAATAGCTTTGAATTAGATGGCATTATATGATCAGTTGTAATATTATCTTCAACCCTAATTAACACTTTTCCTTCTACTTTATCGCCTAATTCTTTATTTACAGGAAAAGGCTTTATATTAGGTCCTCTTACAACCTCTACATTTTCTCCATCTTCTTCAGGAGCTATAATCATTGAATCATCTATTAAAAACTCTTTTGGCATTTCTATAGTAATATTTACATCACATTCTCTCGGATCTGTAAGGACTCCATTTATTGCTGAAACTGCTGCTGTTTCTGGGCTTACTAAATATACCTTAGCAGATAATGTTCCACTTCTTCCATAAAAGTTTCTATTAAAAGTTCTTAATGATACTCCTTCAGTTCCAGGAGCTTGCCCCATTCCTATACATGGACCACAAGAGTTTTCTAATATCCTTGCTCCAGCGCTAATTATATCTCCTAGAGCTCCATTTCTAGCTATCATCTCCATAACTTGCCTAGAACCAGGCGCTATAACTAAGCTTACATCTTTATGAACCTTTTTCCCTCTTAATATTCTAGCTACCTTCATTAAATCTTCATAAGAAGAATTTGTACAACTTCCAATAGCAACTTGATCTACCTTTATTTTACCAATAGATTCTACTTCCTCAACATTATCTGGACTATGCGGTTTAGCTGCTAAAGGCTGTAAATCATTTAAATTTATTGTTATTTCTTCATCATACACAGCATCTTCATCTGGTTTAAACTCTATCCAATCATCTTCTCTTCCTTGAGCCTTAAAATATTCTAGTGTTTTTTCATCGCTAGGAAATATAGATGTAGTTGCTCCAAGTTCAGCTCCCATATTGGTTATTGTAGCTCTTTGTGGTACTGAAAGTGTTTTTACACCTTCTCCACAATACTCAAACACCCTAGAAACACCACCTTTAACAGTTAGTCTTCTAAGAACTTCAAGAATTATATCTTTAGCTGCAACCATTGGTTTTAAAGCTCCAACCAAGTTTATTTTACATACTTTAGGAGTAGTTATATAATAAGCTCCTCCCCCCATAGCTAATGCTACATCTAATCCCCCTGCTCCCATAGCAAGCATTCCAACTCCACCCGCAGTAGGAGTATGGCTATCTGATCCTATAAGAGTGTCTCCAGGAACTGAAAATCTTTCTAAAAATACTTGATGGCATATACCATTACCTGGTCTTGAAAAATAAACACCGTATTTTGATGCTACCGTTTGTATAAACTTATGATCATCAGCATTTTCAAATCCTTGTTGAAGCATATTATGGTCTATGAAAGCTACAGATTTTTTTGTTTTAACTCTATCTATTCCCATTGCTTCTAATTGCAAATATGCCATTGTCCCAGTAGAATCTTGTGTTAATGTTCTATCTATTTTAATACCTATTTCTTTTCCAACTTCTATATTACCTTCAAGCAAATGATTTTTTAGTACTTTGTAAACTAAGTTGTCCCCCATTAATTTATTGCCCCCTTTTATCTAATTAACTTTTTCTTCATTTAGTCTCAAGTATTCCTTATATATTCTAACAAGCTCTTTATCAAATAAACTTCTCTTTAATCTTACTGAAGTAGAGCGTACCATTTCTAATATATCTTGAGCTGAACTGCTGTCTAATTCTATTCCATATTCTCTAAACTTATTTATAATTCCAGCTTTACCAGAATGTTTTCCTATAACTATTTGCCTTTCTAATCCAACTATTCCAGGATCAAACGCTTCATAATTTTTAGGATTTTTTATTGCCCCATCTGCATGTATTCCTGACTCATGAGCAAACATATTGTCTCCTACAATAGCCTTCCATGCTGGTAATATTCTACCTGATGCTCTAGACACGTATTCTGAAACTTCTCTAAACATAGTGGTATTTATATTACTTTCATAATTGTAAACAAACATCAATGCCATTAAAACTTCTTCTAATGCAGCATTTCCAGCTCTTTCTCCTAAACCATTAACAGTTACCCCAACATGAGATGCTCCTCCCATTATTCCCGCAATAGCATTTGCAGTTGCCATCCCAAAATCATTATGTGTATGCATTTCTATATCAAAATTTGTTTGAGAACATAGATATTTTATATCTTCATTAATTTTAAATGGCTCCATTATTCCTACTGTATCACAATATCTAAATCTATCTGCACCTGCTTGTTTTGCTGCTTCTATAAATTGAATTAAAAATTCCCTATCAGCCCTTGAAGCATCTTCTCCATTAACAGATATATATAACCCATTTTTCTTTGCAAACTCTACGGATTTAACCATATTTTCTAAAACCCATTCTCTAGAAGTTTTAAGTTTATGTTGTATATGAATGTCCGAAACTGATATTGATATAGCCACTGCATCTACTCCACAATCTATTGACTCTTCTATATCTTTTATAACTGCTCTATTCCAAGCCATAATACTCGACTTTTGATTTCTTTTTACAATTTGTTTTATAGCTTCCTTTTCATCTCCACCCATAGTTGGAATCCCTACTTCTAGCTGATCAACCCCAAGTTCACTTAGCATCGATGCTATTGCAATTTTTTCTTCATTTGCAAAAACCACCCCTGCTGTTTGCTCTCCGTCTCTTAAAGTAGTATCTACAATAAAGACTTCTTTGCCATTATTTAAATTTTTAATAGACATAAGCTTCCCCCTTTAAATTTATTTATTACTTATTGCTAATTAACTAACCCCAATTTCAGATAATAATTCATAATATTTCAAAAATTATTAATAATTATTTTATCATATCCACTAGCTTCAAACAAGTAAAATAAGATTAATTATTATAAAAATTGCAAGTTTAAATAAATTTATTTCATTTTATGCATGTATTGTATTTTAATAAGCTAAATTAACATAAAAAATTGCAATAAAATCAAAAAATCTTGCATTTATTTACTTGCGCAAAAAAGTAGGGTTTTAAATAACCCTACTTCTATTTTTATATTTATAAATTTCTATAAAACTTTATAGTTATTTTGTTGACTTCCAGAATGAGATATTCTATCTGCTCTCTCTTCAAACTTACCTGGTCCAAATCTTTCGTCAAGGCTTAAATATCCAGTTACTCTTGAAACCCCTTGAATATCCTCACTTCCACAATCCGGACACTTTCTCTCACTACTATTTAAATACTTTCCGCAACTCTTGCAATATCTTATATGAAAGTTTATTCCTAAGTAACTTATATTTGTGCTTTTATATGCATAATTTAATATATCCATTATTGATTCTCCTGATGGACGATCATCTACCTCTATATAACTTATATGTCCAGCATTACATAATTTGTGATAAGGGGCTTCTATATCAATTTTATCTTTTATGGATATAGGATATTTGACAGGTATATGGAAGCTATTAGTATAATAATCCTTATCTGTTACACCTTTAATAATTCCAAAGGATTTTTTATCTTTCTTTATAAATTTTCCAGAAAGTCCTTCCGCTGGTGTAGCATAACAACTCCAATTTAGCTTTGTTTCTTCTGTTACTCTATCAATAAAACTTCTTATATGACTAATAATTTTAAATCCTAACTTTCTTGCATCATCATTTTCTCCATGATGATGACCAGTTAAAGCAATTAAAGTTTCAGCTAAACCAATAAATCCTATTCCCCAAGTCCCTTGCTTCAATATTGGCTCTATTGAATCCTCTTGAGATAGGCCTTCTGATCCCTTAAGTAACCCTTGACCAGCAACAAAAGGTAAATCCTTAACCTTAAGTTTCTTCAATACATTATATCTATGAAGTAATGACTCCTTTGCTAAATTTAATCTTTTATCTAAAATATCGAAGAAATCATCAACACTTCCATTTGCTTGAATTCCTATTCTAGGTAAATTAATTGTTACAGGAGCAATATTACCTCTACCTTTACATCCTGGCTCTCCATTAATATTCTTCATTAAATAAGTTCTACATCCCATAGTCGCAGGCATATATCCCATATCATAATACTCTTTATTAAAATCAGCATCTATATTCATAAATGTAGGGTTCATTCTCTTAGCTGCAACTCTACATGCTAATTGATATAAATAATGATATTTATCTTCTGGTTCTCTATTTACTCCTTCTTTAACTCTAAATATTATATTAGGAAATATAGGTTGTTCTCCCTTACCTAATCCCTTTTCATATTCTAATAAAAATATTTCACATATTAGTGCTGCATCTTCAGAGTTTGGTATACCTAAATTTATAGAACTAAAAGGAACTTGTGAGCCTGCCCTAGAATGCATTGTATTCAAATTATAAACAACACCTTGCATTGCTTGATGTACCTTCTTTTTTAATCTTTCTTCTGTTAACTTTTCTATTCTATCTTTATCTAATCCGAGTTCTTCCAATTCCAATCTTATTTCTTTTCTTGTAGGATCAACAAATATAGCCATATCATTATCAAAATCCGGATGTGATTGTCCTCCAAACATATCATTTTGACTTGATTGAAGTAATATACACGAAAGTTCTGCTGCTGTCTCTATCCTTTTAGGAATTTTAATAGTTCCATAACCTGTATTAAATCCTTGTTCTAATATTTCTTTTGTTGGTATGTGTAAACAGTTAATAGTCAAGTTATAACTATCTAAATCATGATAATATAAATCTCCATTTTCATGTGCTTTCGCTAAATGCTTTGGCATCATAGATAAGTTATGCCATTTATTAGACTCTGATGCTATTCTTAACAATTTAGAGCTAAAGTTATTTCCAACATTAGCATTATCTCTATCAGTTTCTATACCTATTTTTTCGATTGCTCTCATTAAGTCTGATTTTATTTCTCTAACCTTAGTTCTTTCTTTTCTATAACTTGAATATGCAGTTTTAATATTTTTATAATTACTATCAATCAAAGATTTTTCAACTAAATTTTGAATTTCTTCAACCGTTATTTTTTCATTACCTGTTTCTTCTATATAACTTATTACCTTTTTTACAATATCTAATAATTCAACTTCTTTAAGCCTTTCCCCTATTTCATCCCCTGCTTTTCTTATTGCCGTAGCTATTTTAACTGAATTGAAGGAAACTTCTCTTCCATCTCTTTTTACTACATATAGCACTTACACTACCCCCGTTACACAATATATTGTATTAATTATAGTATTCATTATACGCTCTAAAAATATTCATTTCAAATTGTAATATAATTAGATTTCAATAGATTTACTTTTAATATATGGTGTTTTCTTCTATATTTACTTCTTTTTATGATTATATAAAGTTGACAAATAAAAATTTCTCTCAACAAAACTATATCAATAGTGATATAGTTTTTAAGTATCAGTATTGATATATAAATTTGCTATGATATAATAAAAATGTATAGATTTTGAAGATTTTGAGATGATAGAATTATATTAAATGATTTTATATTAGGAGGATTTTTATGCAAAAAATAGCATTAATAGTTGATAGTGCGTGTGATTTATCTCTTGAGACACTTAAGGAAAAAAATATTCATTTACTTCCACTTAGAATTGCTTACTCTCATAAAGAATATAGAGATAAGATAGATATATCTGCTGACGAAATTTACGATAACCTAGAAAAAGAAGTTCCTAAAACATCTTTACCTAGTGCAGAAAATATGGAAGAAATTTTAGTTTCATTAGAAAATGAAGGCTATACTCATGTTATTGCTATAACTATTTCTAGCGGCCTATCAGGAACATTTAACTCAATAAGATTAGCACTAGAGGATCATCCTCAGCTAACATCTTATGTATTTGATACTAAAATTTTAGCTATGCCTGAGGGTATTGTTGCATTAGAGGTTGCTAATTTAATTAATGATGGAAAAACATTTGAGGAAATAGTATCTGAAATTCCAAAAATAAGAAGAAATATTACTGGATACTTTACTATAAACACATTAGAATACTTAAAAAGAGGCGGAAGAATAGGGAAGATATCTGGTACAATAGGAGAAATGTTGAATCTAAAGCCTATTGTAACTGTTGATGAAGAAGGTATCTACTATACTGTATGTAAAGCTAGAGGAAGAAAACAATCAATATTAAAGCTTACAAATATATTAAAGGATGAACTTGCTTTAGGACCTTGTAAAGTTTGGGTACTTCAAGGTGGAGCTCTAGAGGAAGGAAAAAGTTTCATGGAATCTATAAAAGACTTAAAAAACATAGTTAGTCTTGATATATCCCAAATAAGCCCTGCTTTAGGAGTGCATGGAGGACCTGGGCTACTTGGCTTAGCAATTCAAAAGGTTTATTAATATGGATAATTACAACCTTCACCTAATCAGCATCGAAGATATAAAAGAGGAAGAAAAAAGACTCCATGAAGAATACAAAAGAAAACTTTCAGAATTAAAAAAGATTCAAAAAGAAAAGGAATCTGTTGGTCAAGTATTTACTAAAGGACTATTACCTATATATGTACTTCATATACTTAGTATCGGTCCTTCAAATGGAAATGATATTGCAAATAAGATAGGTGAGCGTACAAATGGACTTTGGATTCCTAGTACTGGTGGTATTTATCCTTTACTAAAAAAATTAGAAAAAGATGAATATGTAATTGGTGAATGGGATGATCCTAAAAAGAAATTTCAAAAAGTCTATTCTTTAACTCAAAAAGGAATAGATGAATATGAATCTAGAAAGCATCTTTTAAAGCCTAAGATAGAAGAGGCATTAAAGGTATTTAAAATAATTTATAAGGATCTTTATAAATAGTTTACTTCTTGTATTATATTCTTTGTTTTTGCACAAAATAACATTATTAATTTTTAGGTGGTGTTATTTTGAAAGGTAAAATTATTGATTATAATTACTTTGAAGCTTTTGTAGCTTTAGAAGATGATACTGTTGTTAAAGTTCCACTTACTCAAGTAAGTGATTATTTAAGTGTTGGTGCTGTAGTTAATCTTGACTCTAATAATTTAAGCTGCAGCACTAGTAATAAACCTAAATTGACTCAAGATAAAATAGTAGATTTTTTTTAATAATAAAAAGATGCTTGATATTCAAGCATCTTTTTATTATGATACGCTTATTGCATTTACTGGACAACTAGCTTCTGCATCCTTAGCTTCATCTTCTAATTCACTAGGAACATCAGGATTTTTTGCCACTGCCTTTCCATCATCATCCATTTCGAAAATTGATTCACAAATTGATGTACATAATCCACATCCAATACAAGTATCTTTATCTACATGAGCTTCCATATTGTAATCTTCCTTTCTTTATTAATATCACTACTATTTTACCCATGAATATATATTTTATGTATTTCTTGCTAATACAAACCTTCAAAAATTAATGAATATAAATCATTATTTATTACATATTCCTCTGCTATTCCTTCTTCTAAAGCTTCAGTTAAATCCACATTTATTGGAAGTTCTCCAATTAAAGGTACACCTAAATATTCAGCATGCTCTTCTGCTGATTTTTTACTAAACACTCTCATCTTGGTATCACAACCTGGACAATTTATATAAGACATATTTTCTACAACACCTCTTATTGGTAAAGGCATCTTATTTGCCATTGTTATTACCTTTTTAACTATCATAGATACCATATCTTGTGGTGTTGAAACAATAATAAGCTCTGTAATAGGGAAGCTTTGCATTACTGTTAAAGTTATATCTGATGTGCCTGGTGGCATATCTATTAATAAATAATCTAGTTCTCCCCATACTGTATCAGTAAATAGTTGAGTTAAAACACTTGTTACTATAGGACCTCTCCAAACAACTGGATCATCTTCCTTTGGTATTAGTAGATTCATTGATAGTACTTTTACTCCACCCTTTGATTCTACTGGATTATATTTAAAATTATTTTCATCAATAGGCTCAATAACTGCTCTTTTATTACTTATACCAAAAAATCTTGGCATTGAAGGACCTGTTATATCAGCATCTAAAACGCCGACTTTATATCCTTTTTTTCTTAATGTGCTTGCTAATATCCCAGTAACTGTAGATTTACCTACTCCACCTTTACCGCTTATTATTCCAATTACATTCTTTATTTCACCATACTTAGGTAATAACTTACCACAACCTTGTGCTCCAACAGTATCCTTTGAGCTACATTTATTTTTACTTGGACAAGTTGAACAACCTGACATAATACTTACCTCCTACCAGTTTTTCTCTACTTCTTTTGGAATATTATCTTTAGTATAAATAGAAATATTCCATTCCTTAAATTCATTTTCCCCGACTACATAGTAATAATACTCTATGTTATTTTTCTTATCTTGCACTGTTATATTACTCTTATATATAGTTGAATTATGTCCCCTATTTTTGATGTTTATAACAATATCAAAATCATTTTGATTGTTATTTACCATCTCTACATTAGGTGTAATATTTCTCGCTCTTGTGAGAAAATCCTCTATATCAGAAGAAAATATATATTTTAGACAATCTACATCTTCTTGCACGTCAATTCCAATCTTATTATTTCCATCATTAAGAACCTCTTTTTGAAGATTCATAACATCTAATATAGAATTATAATATATGTATTCAAAATCTCTAGGCTTTCTAATTATTGATAAATTTTGAAGAATCCCTTCATCCAATCTTTTAGAAACCGTAAAACTAATATCATCGTTATAAAAGTTTCCATCATATGCCCCAACTACATAATTAAAAGTCTTAACTTCATCACCAACTTTTATTTCAAATATGTAGTCTGGCTGTAAATCTGATTTTTTTTCACTAACCTTTGCCTTTGATAAAAGGTTATACATGTTTAATATAGCTTTATCATCAGTTACAAGAAACTTAAATGACTTATCTCTGACACTTTGAATACTTATAACCTCTACTTTTCCACTTCCTAAGTAATCAAAATAACCGTTATCGCTTTTAAATTTACTTCTTATATTATCTATCATCCCACAAGATGTTAAGCTAAATGACAGAATTATCACTAATATAGTAATTATACTCTTTATTGGCTTTTTCAATTATATCCTTCCCCTCTATTAAAAAGTCAATAGTATCCCTACAATAACTTATAGTTAATTAGGAGAAGCATTAGCTTCTCCTAACTATAAATAAATTATAATACTTTAATTCTTCAATAGCAAATCTTATTAAATGATTATTGAAAACTCTTTGATATATTATCAAAGACAACATTTATGCTATTTTTTTCTTTTCCTTTTATATAGGAATATTTAATCATAAGAACTTTTCCCTCTGAGTAATTTCTAAGATAATATTTATTTATAGTATTGTCCTCTTTTTTATTTATAATATACCAAGTACTATCATCCTCTACTATTTTTATATCATCTTTATTTATTGTTATATCATTACAAATAGATTCTATTTCATCATTTGTAATAGATATATTTCCATGAATATCCTTCCCATCAGTAAAATTAATATTTATATAACTATTGGAATTATCGTCTATTTCCCACCCTATTGGTAGTGAAATTTTATATTTCCCCTCTCTCAACAAATAAACATCAAATTCTTCTATATTATTATTTGAAATTGCAACTTTTCTTATATCATTTATAAATAGATTTTTCATACAGATTATAAGAAACATTAGGAATACCATTAGGGTTATTATATAGATCTTTTTCTTATTCATTTAATATACTCATTAGGATTTATAAGTACACCCTGATATAGCACTCTATTGCATAGGTACTACAACAGTTGAATTTCTGAAATCATAGAACATTAACCAGCATCCCATTCCATCCCTAGTTTCATCATTAATCCAAGTTACAAATCCAGTCTTTCCTTCATAAGGTTGCTCATCTCTATTTTTCTTTCCTGGAATACCATAAACTATATATCTTAGATTTCCATCTTTATCACATTTATATCCAAGCATAAAATGTCCATGCTTTCTTATATATGGATAGTAATTAAGCATTGGATAATATGCTACTGTATATCTGTTATAATTTGACATATTACACATTTCATGCAAATCATGAACCGGGATTTTATACCACTTACAATATTTTATTTCTTGATATTCCCCTCTGCAGTGTTCAAATCCATTGGCAATTCCCTCAAAGTATTCTCCAACACTTCCTCTTATTGTAAATACCTTCGGCTCCTCTTCTATATTATCTTCTATTTTTTCATCTATCTTCTCTTCGTATTCATCAAATTTATTCTTCTTATTGCCCCTATTTAATGAATCCATTTCATATTGATTAAGGTCTTCTTCTTTACTTTCAACTTGATTTTCTCCAATCTCTTGCTCTGTAAATTGATTATCTTCGTTAATAATCTCCTCTTCATCAATACTATCATGATTACCATCTCTGTTTAATGAATTCATTCCGTAATAATCAATATCTTCAGTTTTATTTGCAAATGGGTTTTCTTCAACCTTTTGATTAATAAACGGATTATCTGCGCTAACAATCTCCACTAAATTAGTAGGCTCTTCTACAATTTCTTCTGATTCTTCTAAATGCTTTTCGTCTTCTATATTTATAGAATCAATACTATCAATTTCCTCTATAATAGGTCTTTCACCTCTAATATCTTCATCTCTATGTTCATCACATTTCTTTTCTTTCTTCTTATCTTCATGATGTTTCTCTTCATCACACTTCTTCTTTTCATGGTATTTATCTTCATCCTTTTTCTTCTTTTCATCTTTCTTAATATATTCAATCTTATCCTTTATTTTTTCATGAGCAGATTTTACTATCTTGTAATTTTTCCAATTTTCACTTGGTTGTTCTCCATTTATGAAACCGCACATTATTATAATTGGAATTTCATTCTTCATCTTAGCTATTGCAGCTCCTGATACTTTATCATAAGATATTCCTAATCCTGCTATATCATCAACAGAATACTCCTTTGTTATTTCTGCCTTTCCACCATCGGAAATAGTAATTTTACCTAAGTCTACTATTTTCTTAGTATCTTTCTTATTGCATATAGCTAAAATGCAATAATCATCATCATCATCATTCCTTAGATTTTGAGCATAGAAAGAAATTTTGCATGTATCTCCTCTTGCTTCTATCTTTGAATATCCTGATAAGGTTTTGTCATTAGAATTAGAGTAGCCTCTTTCGTCTTCTTGTAAAATAATAAAATTTCTATACAACTTATTTAATTGTGACAAACCTCTAGAACCTCCACTTTACATTAATTCAATACATTATATGCATATCATATCTAAATATGTTAAAAATAAAACTCGTGAGATTATTTGATATTACACCAAATTTCTCACGAGTAAAATAATTACTATATTAAATCGAAATCTATCTTAAATATTGATTTATCTTATCTGACAAGGTCGCAAACTCTTCAATAGTTAAAGTTTCGCCTCTTCTTTTTGGATCAATATTAGCCTCATTAAATGCTAATTCTAAGTTTTCTTTACTTAATCCGATATTTTTCACGCCATTCCAAAGAGTTTTTCTTCTCATATTAAATGAATTTCTAATTATATCAAAAAATAATTTTTCATTTTCAACTTTAACTTTTGGCTCACTTAATTTATCTAATCTTATCACTATAGAATCAACTTTTGGTCTTGGTATGAAGCATTGAGGTGGTACTCTTCTAACTATTTTAGTATTACAGTAATATTGAACTAATAATGAAAGAGAACCATAATCTTTGTTCCCAGGATCTGCATTCATTCTTTCTGCAACTTCCTTTTGTATCATTATAGTTAATGATTTAAAGTTATAGCCTTCCTTTAATAATTTAACTATTATAGGCGTAGTAACATAATAAGGTAAATTAGCAACAAGCTTTACACTTTTTTCTTCTCCAATTATCTCATTAAAATTAACCTTTAAAGCATCCTTATGTATTAATGTAAATTTAGGATTATCTCCTATTTCTTGATTCAAGATAGGTATAAGATCATTATCTAATTCTATAGCTACTACTTTTTTAGCCTTATTTAACAATTGAGCTGTTAATGTACCAACTCCTGGTCCTATTTCTATTACTAAGTCATTTTCATCTACTTCAGCACCAGCTACTATATCTCTTGGAACTGAATCATCTATTAAAAAGTTTTGTCCTAAGCTTTTGGAAAACTTAAAATTATATTTTTTAACTAGCTCAGCTGTTTTTACATCTTGTATTTCCATTACTTTTTCACCTCTAAACTTTCTTCTATTTTTTGTATTGCCTTAATGAATTCCTCTTTTGTTATAGAATATTTATTTAATCTACTTAACATCTGGTTTGCATTTCCATATCCTATTCCTAGTTCTTTTCCTAGGATTATTCTTCTTCTTTTCGAATCAATATCACCTGTAAGTTTAAAATGGAACATATCTTCAGAAGTATATACTTCATCAACTACCTCTTCTGATATTTTTGCCCTATTTAAAGCTTCTATAATCACCTCTGGAATTGCATTTTCTACGCCTATATCATCACCTTTTATTCCATCCTCTTGGGCTATATAAGCATGCTTTATTCCCTTCACTCTTTTAGCTATTATACTTCTGATCTTTTCTCCTGCAAAATCAGGATCAGTTAAAACTATTACACCTTTTCTTTTTTGAGCCTCTTTTATTCTTTCTATAACCCTAGCATTTATTCCAAATCCACCAACTGCTATAACTTCAGCATCAACAGCTTGCTTAACAGCAGTTATATCATCTCTACCTTCAACAACAATAACCTCTTTAATCAAAATATTAACTTCCTTTCCGTTAATAAAGAAATCCTTTATTTATTACATCTAAATAATAATTTATCCTTATATTCTTATTATGTCAAATTAATTAGAAAATAAAAGGATGCCCTAACTTTAGAGCACCCTCTTATTTTACCATTCCCCTGGATAAGCTAAAATATAAACAGGAACGTTATATTTTCTCCCCCAGTTATTATATGCTTCTGCTTCAGAATTTACATATACATCTATGATATTTCCTTTTATAGCACCACCAGTATCTGCAGCTACAGCTCTTCCATATCCCTCTACATAAACTAAACTTCCTAAAGGAATAACTCTTGGATCAACAGCTATAGTACTTATACCATTTGGATCTCTAACAGGTACAGTCCCTGTTGCTGTAACTCCACCACCACTATATGCAGTAGACTCACAATATATTACGCTCTTATAATTTAATAGCTGACCATCTCTACTTGCAAAGGTTTTTCTTGTTCCTTGTGCAACTACTTTATTAACTGGTTCTGCTACTACCTTGGAGCTTTTAACAGCTCTAGAAAATTCTTCACCATTTTTGTAAACTATTTCATAAGTGACTTCCTTTTCTCCTGAAGCTCCATCTTGTCTAACTTCTTCTAGTCCACTATCAAGGTTTGCATCTGTTTCAACTACTACATCAAAATCAATAGCCTCCTTGGCTAACTCTTTTTTCACCTCAACCTTAACAAGGTTAATTTTTAAATTCGATGTAATTTTCGTATTTAATGCCGGAGTTATCTCGTCTAAACCTTCATTAAATTCAATGCCTTGATTCTTAAGTTCTTCTTCTACTTCTAGCATTTCCTCAATAGTATCTTCTGCAGTGTCAATTTTTACTTGTTTATCTCCTACAGTAAGTTCTACTGAAACAGCTCTCTTAATAGAAATTGTATCTCCTTCAGATACCTTACTATTTAAAGCTGGTTGAACTTTGTCTTTAGGGTTAACTTCTACCCCGTTTGTATCCAACACATCTTTAACAGTCCCTTTATATGTGACAAACGTTTCTTCTTTACCGTCTATTTCCATTGTTACTGTCTTTCTCATATTTATGAACGTCACTGATAAGATAATAGCAACCACTGCTACACCCATCAGTATTTTTGCCTTTGGACCGTTAGAAAAATTATTTTTCATGTATTCTTTCCATTTTTCTACCATCTACTTTACCTCCTTTGGCAAGAGCGTCTTTTGCATTATAATTGAATTGAACGCTTTTGTCAAATTAAGACCTCCTGCATTAATGAAACTGCGTATAAATGCATCATATGCATACTTAAAATATAAATTATAAATAATAGCAATTTTGCAGCCTTTTACCAAAAGTAGATACGTTCTTTATATGACTTTTCCTTGTATGTTAACAAAATAATGAATTTGTAATTTTTTTGAAGTTATTACTTTTTTATTGTACTTTATAAATTATTTCCAATCAACCTCTTAAAATTATCATTTACAGCTAAATTAACTTCTTTTGGGTCCAATTCCTTTATTAAAGCAATTTGTTCTATTATATAAGCTATATAGTCCGATTTGTTCCTCTTTCCTCTATTTGGTACAGGAGCCATATATGGACAATCTGTCTCAACTAGTAATTTTTCTAGTGGGACATGCTTAACCACCTCTACTATTTTTTTTGCATTTTTAAATGTAACTACCCCTGTTATTCCAATATAGTATCCATGTTTTATACATTCCATAGCAAATTCAGTACTACCTGAGAAGCAGTGAACTATTCCCTTTACATTAGGAAATTCTTTAATAATTTCTAAAGTGTCTCCATGCGCCTCTCTATCATGTATTACTACAGGAAGATTTAGTTTCTCTGCAAGTTTCATTTGTTGTCTGAAAACTTTCTTTTGTATATCCTTTGACGGATTTTCATCCCAATAATAATCTAATCCAATTTCTCCAATAGCGATTATCTTTTTATTCTTCTCAACTAAATCTAAAATTTCTTTTTCTACATCGTCATTAAATTCATTTGCATTTTCTGGATGTATCCCTAAAGCTCCATAAATAAAATCATTTTCAAGAGTCAATTTATTAGCTTTTGATATACTTTCATAACTAGAAGCACAATTTAGGATACCTATAACTCCATTTTCCTTAATTTGTTTAAATACACTTTCTCTATCTTCATCAAAAGCCTCATCATCATAATGCGCATGTGTATCAAATATTACATATTTATTTTCCATATCTATTCCTCCAATTCTACTCTGAAATTATTATAAATATTATTATATTACAAAAAATGATAGAATACACATTTTATCTTTATTTAATATTTACTAGATTAATAGCTAAAAATAGAAGGAGTCTACTAAAAAACTAAGCAGACTCCTTCATGTCATTTATATAATGTTATAAGCTATGCCCTTTTTCCTGCATTTCCAATGTTATTAGCATGATCACCTATTCTCTCTAGATTACTTATCAAGTCTAAGAATATAACACTCGATGCTGCAGAGCATGATTTTTCATTTAATCTCTTTATATTATTTTCTCTAAACGTCTTCTCTAACTTATCTATTTCATTTTCTATTTGCTCTATTTCCATTGGAGCTGTTTGATTTTTACTATTATAACTTCCAATAGCAACTTCAATGGCCTTAACAGTTTTATCAAATATTAGTGATAATTCTTCTTTAGCTTTATCTCCAAGATGAATGTTCTTATTCATTTTTTCTACAGCTAGATCCGCTATATTTTCTGCATGATCACCAATTCTCTCTATATCGTTAATTACATGATATGTTGAACTAAATAACTTTATGTTTTCTTCTGGTAAATCTAGTTGTGAAAGTTCAACTAAGTAATCAGTTATATCCTTTTCTAATGCATTTATTATCTTTTCATTTTTATATACCTTTTCAGCTGATTCAGTACTATTTTCAGTAAATGCCTTCATGGCTAACTCTAAGTTTTCTTTTGCTTTAGTAGCCATTCTTATTGTTTCTTTAAGTACTTGTCCATTTGCTACTATAGGAGTTTCTAATAAATTTTTATCTAAATATATAGCTCCTTCTTTTTCTATTTCAGTATCGCCTGGAAGAATCTTATTAACAATTTTAACTAAGTATGCTGATAATGGTAATAATAATACAGTAACTGTAATATTAAATATAGTATGAGCATTAGCAACTTGTCTTGCTACACTTGTTGGATCAGTTGATTCTACTAATCTTATAAATGGATTTATAAATGGTAAGAAAATTAATGCTCCTATTGAATTGAATAGTAAGTGTATTAATGCGGCCTTTTTTGCTGTTCTATTTGCTCCTAATGACGCTAATATTGCTGTTACACAAGTTCCTATATTACAACCTAATATTACAGGAAATGCTAAACGCATATCTATTGCACCAGTTGTTGCAAGAGCAACCAAAATACCAGTTGTCGCTGATGAACTTTGTACAACTGCTGTCATACCAAGACCAGCTATTAAGCCTAAAATACTATTATCTGCAACTACCATTACAAATTCTTTAAACCAACTCGCCTCTGCTATTGGTTTCATGGCATCTGACATTACGCCCATACCCATAAATAAAATACCAAATCCTAAAGCTATACTTGCTATATCTCTAACTCTTTTCTTCTTTGCTATAAGCATTATTATAGCACCTGAGCCTATAAATAATGGTGCAATTGCATCTAAATCAAAAGATACCATTTGAGCTGTAATAGTTGTACCTATATTAGCTCCCATTATTACTCCTGTTGCTTGAAATAAGTTCATTAATCCTGCATTTACAAAGCTTACAACCATAACAGTTGTTGCACTTGAGCTCTGTATTATTGCAGTAACTAGTGCACCCACTAAAACTGCTATGTATTTATTGCTTGTTAACTTTTCTAGTATTGATTTTAATCCCTCACCTGCAGCATTTTCTAGACCATCTCCCATAAGCTTCATGCCATATAGGAATAAACCTAGTCCACCTATTAAACCTGTTAAAATAGCAAACTTGTCCATCAATTGTTCTCCTTATAACTTAAATAATTTCAATTGTTAATATAAAGTTAATATTTCGTTAACAAAATTACTATACAACTAATAGAGAAAATTGTAAATATTAAATAGTATGTAAAGTTATCCTTATTTTTAAATTTATCTATTTATTTTAAAAAGACCTTTATATTACATTCATAATTTATTTATTTTTTTGACACACTATTGTCATATTATTAATGTATTATAATAACTGTAAAGTAGTTAAAGCATTATTATTTACCCCTAAAACCATCTAATGGTCCCTAGATTAAATTATTCCCCAAAGTGATTTAATCTAGGGTTTTTCCATTTAAATTATTAATTTCTCTCTTCCTTTAACCTCTTAACTTCTTCAAAGGCTCTTTTCTTATCAAGCTTTTTAAATAATATTTCTAATTCTAAAACTTCTCCACTCTTCTTTTCTATATAGCTCCATATGGGCTCTTCTAAATCTAAAGAGTTTCTTATCTTCTTGCAAGTATCTGGCATAAAAGGTTCTAATAAGTTAGATAAATTTGCAATTACTTGAACGCACTCATAAATCTTATTTTTAATTTCCTTATTACTCTTTTGTAATTTTATCTTTAATAATTCATCTTCAAGATATTTATTCATTTTTTTGACATAAGACATAATATCTAAAATTGCATTTTTAAACTTACCTTCTTCTATATTATCTCCTACATCAAAATATAGATTTAATATTTCATTTTTAAAATCATTTGATATAATTCCATTAGGTATCTTAGAATCATAATTTTTATTTATAAAATCAATTGTTTTATTAATAAAATTACTTAATGAATTAACTAAATCTCTATTTACTACATTTATAAAATCTCTCCAAGTAAAATCAGTGTCCTTTACTTCTGGAGAATTCAACGCTAAATAATATCTAAACTCATCAACATCATAATTATCAACTATATAGTCACCCCATATAGCCCAATTTTTAACTGACGAGAAATTTTTCCCTTCTAACTTCATATATTCGCTTGATATAACTCTCAAATTAGGATTCTTTATTCCAATCCCTGCTAATATAGCTGGAAATATTACAGTATGGAATGGTATATTATCTTTACCATGAACAAAATAAACTCTTGAGTCTTCCCCCTGCCAATATTCTTTCCAATCTTCGTTTCTTTCTTCTAAACACTTCATACTAGCTGTTAAATACCCCATTACCGCTTCAATCCAAACGAATATTTTTTTATCATCATATCCTTCTAAAGGAACATCTACTCCCCAATTAAAATCTCTTGTCACAGCCCTATCTCTTAATCCTTCATCTAAATATCTCTTTACTATTTTTTGAGCATTTTCTCTCCAACCCTTTTGCCTAATTAAAAGTCTTCTAACATCATTTTCAAAACTTGAAAGTGAAAAAAATAAATGTTTTGTTTCTTTTAATATTGTTTCATTACCACAAAGCTTACATCTTTTATCTAAAAGTTCCTCTGAATCTATTATCTCCAAGCAGCTTTCACATTGGTCCCCTGAGACTATCTCCCCGCAATGTGGACATTTTCCTTCTATATACCTATCAGATAAAAATTCATGGCAATTTTCACAATATGTTTGCTCTATTTCTTTTTCATATATATACCCATTATTATATAATTCAAGGATAAATTTCTTAACCTCTGCTTCATGATAATCAGAGTGAGTCTTCTCAAAAACATCAAAGGAAAATCCTAGACTATCAAAACATCTCTTAAATTCATCATGATATTTAATAGTTGCCTCTAATGGAGTTATTCCCTCTTCTTTTGCTTTCATAGTTACTGGCGTACCATGACAATCTGTTCCTGATAAAAATACAACTTCATCTCCCATAAGCCTATGATACCTAGCAATTATATCTCCTGGGAGCAATACTGCTATTCTTCCTAAATGTAATGGTCCATTTGCATATGGCCATGCGTTTCCTACTATTATATTCATAAAAACCCCCTTATAAAAATTAGAAAAGTGAAAGAGTGAAAAAGTGAAAGATTAAGGAGAAAACTCAGCTAAAAGCTGAGTTTTTATATAAACTTTTAATAATTCAATTGTAATTGAATTATATCCTTAACTTTTTAACTTTTCATTATTTCACTTCTTAACTATCTTACTACGCTTCCTGTTGGTAGTTCTCCTGGATTTACTACTTTTAATAAGCTATCATCATCTGTTGATGCTGCTAGTATCATTCCTTGTGATAATTCCCCTCTTAATGTTACAGGTTTTAAGTTAGCTACTAGTACTACATATTTTCCAACTAGTTCTTCTGGTTTGTAGTATTGTGCTATTCCTGAAACTACCTGTCTTTCTTCTCCATTTAAATCTACTTTTAGTTTTAATAACTTTTTAGCTTTCTTTATAGGCTCACATTCTAATACTTTTACTACTCTTAAGTCTATTTTTTCGAAGTCTTCTATAGTTATTTCTTCTTTAATTGGAGTTATTTCTCTCTTTTCTTCCTTTTTATTAGCTGCTAATTGTGCTTCTCTTGATGCTTCTAACTCTGCTATTTTTTTATCTACGTCTATTCTTGGGAATAAAGCTTCACCTTTTTGAACCTTAGTTCCAACTATTGTTCCATTAAAATCATTTAATGATTCAAACGTAATATTGCTTGCATTTATTTGCTCATTAATTTTCTTACTTGTATCTGGTAAGAATGCAGATAATAAAACTGATGAGAATCTTAAGCTTTCTATTAAGTTATATAAAACTGTTCCAAGTCTTTCTTTCTTATCTTCGTCCTTAGCTAATATCCAAGGAGTTGTTTCATCTATATACTTGTTTGCTCTACCTATTAATTCAAATATATTTTCTAATGCTTCTGGAATTCTTAAGTCATCTATAGCCTTATTAACTTTCTTTGGAGTTTCTAATGCTAAGCTTATTAATTCATCATCTATAGCTTCTTTTACATTATTGTTTGGGATTACTCCATCAAAATATTTTTCAATCATAGCTATAGTTCTTGATAATAGGTTTCCTAAGTCATTACATAGGTCTGAATTTATCTTCTTTATAAATATCTCATTATTAAATAATCCATCTGATCCAAACGGTATTTCTCTTAATAGATAATATCTAACTGCATCAACACCAAAGTTTTCAACTAATGTTACTGGATCAACTACATTACCTTTAGATTTAGACATCTTTCCCCCATCAACAAGTAACCATCCATGACCGAATACTTGCTTTGGCAATGGTAAATCTAATGCCATTAACATAATTGGCCAATAAATAGTATGGAATCTTAAAATATCCTTACCAATTAAATGTACATCAGCAGGCCAATATTTATCGTATAAATCTTTGTTATCACTACCATATCCTAAGGCAGTTATATAGTTTGAAAGTGCATCTATCCAAACATATACAACATGGTTTTCATCAAATGTTACAGGAACTCCCCAGTTAAAGCTAGTTCTTGAAACACAAAGATCTTGTAATCCTGGCTTTAAGAAATTATTAACCATTTCATTTTTTCTTGATTCTGGTTGTATAAAATCTGGATGAGTTTCAATATACTCCATTAACTTATCGGCATAATTGCTCATCTTAAAGAAGTAAGCTTCTTCCTTTGATTTTTCTACTGGTCTACCACAATCAGGACAATTTCCATTAACTAATTGAGTTTCTGTCCAGAAAGATTCACATGGAGTACAATATAAACCTTCATATGATGATTTATAAATATCTCCCTTGTCATATAATTTTTTAAATATATCTTGAACAGCTTTTATATGATAATCATCAGTTGTTCTGATAAATTTATCATAGCTAATATTCATCATCTTCCATAAATCTTTTATTCCTGATACTATTTCATCTACATGCTCTTTTGGTGTTATTCCCTTTTCTTCTGCTATTCTTTGTATCTTTTGACCATGTTCATCTGTTCCAGTCAAAAACATTACATCATATCCTGTTAATCTCTTATACCTTGCAAGAGCATCTGCTGCTACAGTTGTATAAGTATTTCCAATATGAAGTTTAGTTGATGGATAATAAATTGGTGTAGTTATATAATATGTCTTCTTACACATATCATTTCTCCTCCCTAACATTGTTATCTTCTTTATAATAAAAAAATCTCTATATAGGTATATTAAGACCTATATAGAGACGTATTATACGTGTTACCACTCTAATTCATACTTATTTCACAATAAATATCTCAATAGGTGAATTTAATCACCCTGCAATATAACGGTTGCTCCCGTATTCCCCTAACCTTTACAGCTCAGAAAATATGCTCCAAGGCCATCTTCATAAAGTTTCTTGTCGCTAGATTTCACCTTTCCTAGCTCTCTTTAAGACATTCTTTCTTTATTACTCTTCTTTTCATCGCACTTTTCATTTATTATTATGATATTCTATATTAAAAATACTGTCAATTATTTTTAGTATATGATTATTTATCAAACTTTTTCTTTATTAGCTTATCAATCATTAATCTTGATAATAAAACCATAAATAAACTAAATAGCAATATAAATGTAAAAGTATTTTCACCAATTATAAATAATACTATAGCATTAATTATAAATAATCCAGTTCCTACAGACCCACAAATTTTACCTGCTAATTTATTTGAATACTCCCATGAATATTTATCATTTAATGAATACTTATGTTTATATCCTATTTTTGTATCTGGATATTTAGTTGAACTAGTTTCATATAGTCCTCCGAAGATAAACATACCTATCGGAATTATTTCTACTATCAATAAGTAAACCCAAAAATTCATATAATCAATCCTTATTAAACATATTTGTAATATTTATATTTTATAATAACAATAACTATATCTGCAATATATATTTATAATATGTAGTTACTATTTATTTTCACTTAGTAACTACATATATAAATATAATCGCTAATCTAGTAGTACTTAAATTTTTATATAGACTTATAACCTTAAGTTACTTTTATATGCTAATCTTATATAACTTATATGCTATAATATTATAAAAAAGATTGGAGTTGATGCTGTGGAAAACTTTGAATTACCTCATATAGGCTCTAGAAATATTAAAACAGCCCTTTCTGTTTTAATTTGCCTTATATTTTGGCCAAATTCTCTTTTTGCTGCAATAGCAGCTGTAATCTGTGTTCAAGACACAGTAGAAAACTCAGTTAAAATTGGCCTTAATAGATTGATAGGAACTTTACTTGGTGGTATATTAGGCGTTATATTACTTTTTACAATAAATAAATTAAACTTAACATCATTTTCAACAATAATAACTGCTATTGGAGTCTCTTTAATAATTTATATTTGTAATTTAATTAAAAAACCTGCTGCATGTTCTATTGCTTCTATAGTATTAATTGGTATACTTATTTCTCAAAGTTATGATAACCCATTAATATATTCTATTAGAAGAACTGTAGAAACAGCATTTGGAATAATAGTTGCTATAATTATTAACAAATATGTTCATCCACCCAAAAATAAAAAGCAAAAAACAAATGAAAAATTAGAAAATACAAATAATAAATAAAGATAAATTTACTTACAAAAGATTAAGGGAGAAAATAATATGAATCTTACAATTCCTAAGGTTGGACTTAGAACTATAAAAACCGCCGTTTCAGTATTTCTATGCTTATTACTATTTCCTAACGAGCCATTCTTTGCATGTTTAACTGCTGTTATCTGTGTTCAAGATACAGTTGCAAGCTCAGTTAAAATGGCTATAAATAGAGGGCTTGGGACAATAGTCGGAGCAATTATAGGATTATTATTTTTAATTATTTGCAGATATTTTAAATTTAATATCCAATCTATAGCTCTAAGTAAAATATTAATTTATATAGCTATATCTATAGGTATAATAGTAGTTATCTATTCTTGTAACTTACTAAAAAAGCCTGGTGCAATTAATGTGTCTTGTATTGCATTTCTTGGCGTAACTACTATTCATGCTTTTACAGACCCATTCTATTATGCAACTAATAGAATAATAGAAACTCTTTTTGGAATTTTAATAGCTTTACTTGTTAATAAATTTATTTTACCACCTAAAGAGTAACTTATTAGTAATGTAAATGGACATATTAAGTTTACTTATCCTTTCTTTGAAGATAGGCTTAGATAAACTTAACTATGTCCATTTAGCAACTATATTTCTCTTGTTTGAACCTTTAAAAATTCTATTTCTTCATCATCCAAATAAGGACTTAACTTTTCAAATACAATCTTATGATAGTTATTTAACCAATCTCTTTCTTCATTTGTAAGCATTTCTATAACTACTCCATTTAAGTCTATTGGACAATATGATATTGTCTTAAATTTATAAAACTCTCCAAATTCTTCCGAATTTATGTCTTTTACAACTAAAAGAGTATTTTCTATTCTTATACCATGCTTTCCTTCCTTATATACACCTGGCTCATTAGTTATTATCATCCCTGGCTTTAATACTGTTGAATTTCCATCTGGTCTTATTCCTTGTGGTCCTTCATGAACATTTAGGAAATATCCAACACCATGGCCAGTTCCACATTTATAATCTATTCCATAATTCCACAAAGGCCTTCTAGCTAATATATCTAAATTAACTCCTGTAGTACCCTTTAAGAATTTTACTGTTGATAAAGCTATATGCCCCTTTAATACAAGAGTAAAATCTCGCTTTTCCTCTTCAGTAATACTACCCAAAATAAAAGTCCTTGTTATATCTGTTGTTCCATCAAGATATTGTCCACCAGAATCTACAAGAAACATGCCTTCTTGTTTTAGCTCATAGTCAGTTGCTTCTGTTGCTGAATAATGCATCATGGCTGCATGTTTTTTATATCCCGCTATAGTTCCAAAACTATCTCCCTTATAATTTTCACCCTTAGATCTAAATTCAGTTAACTTTTTACTTGCTGATATTTCAGTTATTTTTTCTTTTCCTAGAGTATTTTTTAACCACTTTATAAATTTAACCATAGCAACGCCATCTCTAACCTGAGATTTTTCTGTATTTGCTATTTCAACTTCATTTTTTATAGCTTTTAATTTTGTAGTAATATTCATCTCATTTATTATTTTTACATCACTACTCAAACATGAGTATATCTTAGCATTTAATTTATTTGGATCTATTATAGTTGTATCCTTTATTAAATTTACACTTTCTTCTATTTTGTCATATTCATATACTTCAAAACCTTCATTTTTTAACTTTTCTTTTGTATTATCATCTATCTTATCATTATTTATATATAAATTTGCATAATTTTCATTGATAAGAACATAAGAAAGTGCAACTGGATTAAATTTAACATCATTTCCTCTTATATTACAAAGCCATGCTATATCATCTAAAGAAGATATTATATAATTTTTAGCATCCTTTTCTTTCATATGTTTTCTAACTTCTTGTAATTTTTCTGAAGCATATTTGCCAGAATAAACTTCCTCATGTAAAAAGATTTTACTTTTAGGTAATTCAGGTCTTGCTTCCCAAATATTCTTTAATAAATCATTATCCATATTAATGCTAAAATTATTTTCTTTAGATATATCTAAAAATCCATTGTATTGATTAACTGAAAATAATCTTCCATCAAATCCTAAAGTTTTTTCAGATTTAATATTTTTCTTTATCCACTCTTCAATAGTTGGATATCCTGGCGTTCTCATTTTCATAAGTGAAATTCCACTTCCATTAAGCTCTCTTTCAGCCTGAATGAAATATCTACCATCAGTCCATAAAAATGCCTCTTTTAAACCAACTAAAAGTACTCCTGCGGATCCTGTAAAGCCTGATATAAATTCTCTTCCCTTAAAATGCTCCGCAACATATTCACTTTGATGTGAATCGCTACTTGGAATGATATAATAATCTATGCTTTCTTTTTCCATAGCTTCTCTGAGTTTTTCTAAATTATTCATATTTGCCCCCTTAATAAACTTACGATCTGTTAAGTTATATATTTTTATAAATAATATTATAGCCATATATTTCATGATAATCTATATATTCATTTAATTCTAAATATATTGTATTTTCTGAAAACTTATTGATTTAATTAATTTTTTTTTATATAATCTATGTATTGCATAAAAAGGGGGAGACTTATATGGGAAATGTATCTAAATTTAAAGACTTTTTAGTAGAAGCTAAGAGAAATACTTATGCTTCAAAAGCTAAGAAAGAAGAATCTTCTAGACCAAACTCAAAAGACTACGCTTATAAAAAATATAATTATTATTACCTTGATAGTCATGTTGGAGATAAAGAGTTCATAGGCGAGGAATTAGTTTGGCACAATGAAAAGGTCTGCTGGGGTATGAATTACAAAGGACAAGTTCTTGTTAACGAAGCACCTTCTGGGTTTAATAAGTTTTTAAGAAGCGCTTTAAAAAACGTATCAGAAGATTCTCCATTCAGAGGGCCAAAATATTTTAAAGATGAAGACTTTATTTATGAATGTACTTGGGATGGAGATTTATCTTCATTTAATGGAGTTGAATCAATATCTTATAATGGAAATGAAATATTTAAGCTTTATTTTCATGGTGGAAGTCTTAAATAAATATTTTTAAATTAAAATGAAGCTCTACAAGTAGATATCTTGTAGAGCTTCATTTATTATATATTTAATAATATCAGCTTTGCCTATATCTTAGCTGCGTCCTAGTTCATTAATCTTCTAAATCAATTTATAATTTTCTATTTTGCTTCTTCAACCTTTTTACCTAGTATTTGTACTCCTATGAATACTGCTATTATAGATATTGGAAGCACTATATACCATTGTAATCCAAAACCTGCTGGTATATATCCAAACAAAATTGTTATAGCTGCTATAAATAAAGCATACCACATTTGAGTATTTACGTGAGCTATATGGTTACATCCTGCCCCCATTGATGAAAGAATTGTAGTGTCTGATATCGGTGAGCAATGATCACCAAAGATAGCTCCAGTTAATACTGCACTTGTACTAACAATTACATAACTCATGTCTGGGTTCATCGAATATGCTAATGGTATTGCAAGCGGCATCAATATTCCCATAGTTCCATAGGCAGTTCCTGTTGCAAATGAAATAATAGCACCTAGTATAAATATAAGGCTTGGAAGTAAGAAGTTAGGTAATGATCCTGAAAGTAATGAAACTAAATATTTTGCTGTTCCTAGATCTTTTATTACAGAACTTAGTGACCAAGCTAGTAATAATATTACACCTGTTATTAATAAAGGTTTCATACCATCTATCCATGTATCTATTGCTTCTGAAACTGTAAATATTTTTTTAGCTACTCCCATTATTATTGCCACTATACTTGCTACTAATGCTGATTGGAACAAAGCAACTGATGCATCTGATGCACTAAAAGCTTCTTGTATTGCTTTAAATGATAATGGTGAATTAGTCATTATTCCTTGAAGGGCAATGTCCTCTCCCCCCATTATTGCGGAATAACCACTAAAATAGAAACAAAGTAATGCAGTTATAACTAGCACACCTATTGGAATTATCGCATTCCATATACTTAGCTTTATTCCTTCCTTTGGTTCAAGCTCATCATGATCCATATTAGAATCTGATGCAACTTCCTCTTCTTCAAAACTTAAACCTCTTCTTCTTGCTTCTACTTCCGCCTTATACATAGGACCAAATTCCTTTAATAATATTGAAGTAATAAATACAAAAACTAATATTAGTATATTATAGAATCTATAAGGTATTGTTTGTAAAAACACTCCAAAAGCATCAACCTCTTGACCTATTCCATTAATAAAAGCATCATTTATTAAGCCAACTTCTAATCCTATCCATGTAGATACAATAGCTAGTCCCGCAATCGGAGCTGCTGTTGCATCTATAATAAATGCTAATCTTTCTCTTGATATCTTCATTTTATCTGCTACAGGCTTCATAATAGGACCTACTATTAATGAGTTAGCATAATCATCGAAAAACACAGCTAATCCTAATAAAAGAGTAACAACTTGAGTACTTTTTGCAGTCTTTGCCTTTCTTGCTAGAGCTTCCGCAACAGCCTTAGCTCCTCCCATTTTAGCAACTAAATGTATAACTCCACCTATAACTAATACTTGAAGAATTATACCAGCATTCCACGGATCAGCTAATGAGTTTAAGGCTCTGGATACAAAATCCAAAAATGACTGTACGATAGCACTTAAAAATGAATTGTCTACTAGCTGTACTAAGAAAGTTCCTGATAATGTTCCAATAAATAAAGATATAATTACATTCTTTGTTAAAAAAGCTAATACTATTGCTACAACAGGTGGTATTAAAGTTAGTAACCCATAATGGTTTGCATTAGATGTAGCTGTATCGACCTCTGCAGCAAAAACTATTGATGTTGATAGTAAAGTCATCATAATAGTCATTAATAATACTTTAAGACTTTTTTTATTATTCATATTTACTCCCCCTTAATATAGTTTTGTAAATAATTAAAGGGCAGAAATTAAAAAGAGCCTTGAGTTTTCACTCAAGGCTATAAATATACTCTAAACTATAATAGAAAAAAGTAACATTCCTCAAGCGATAGCTCACCACAAAGCAAGTTTGTGACAGTGTTACATATATTTTATGCAACCCCAGCCATATGATTTTAAAGCATTAATCATACGCTTCGGCGATATTTCCTTTCCTATTAAATCACTGTGCTTACCTCATTAATAGTACTCTTAAGTATCGCGCCTCTACCCTTGTCGTTATTCACATTTAATTTATACTAATATTATATAATTATCAACTTACTAAATCAACCATAATTATTGGTCCTAACTTTTAATAATCCTATTTATCTGCCATAAAAGCTTCTATTTCCTCTACTGTTTTAATCATTTCTTTTGTTAACACTTCATTTCCCTCTTCAGTAATTAAAACATCATCTTCTATTCTTATACCAATACCTTCATTTTCGATGTATATTCCTGGTTCAACAGTATATATCATTCCAGGCTCAAATGTAACATCTCTATTTTCTAACTCTATGTCATGGGTATCCATTCCTAAACTATGACCTATACTATGATAATAGAATTTTGATACATCATCTTTTTCTGTCATTAATCCAAGTGAAATACATTCTTCTGAAATCCAATCCTTTGCCTTTTTATTTAAATCAACAAACTTAACTCCTGTCTTCATTTCTTTAATAACTTTTTCATTGACTCTAAGAACAGCATTATACACTTCTTTTTGTCTTTCAGTAAACTTACCGTTGATAGGAAATGTTCTTGATATATCTCCATTATAATATCTATATTGAGCACCCAAATCAAATAATATTAAATCTCCATCCTTTAATTCTGAGTCATTAGTTACATAATGTAGCACTGTAGCATTTTTTCCAGCTGCTGCAATAGTTTTAAAAGCAAAATCCTTTACTCCATTTTTCTTGCAGATGAAATCAAAATATGCTTCTAGTTCATATTCCTTAATCCCAGACTTAGAATTTCTCATTAGTTCTTTTACGCCCTCTATTGTGATATCTATTGCTTTTCTTATTCTGCTGACTTCTTCATCAGTTTTAATAAGCCTTAGATTTCCTATAAGCTTAAAAGCATTTTTAATATTTATATTATAATATTTATGTTTAATTTCATTTACATACTTATATGATGTATTTCCAGCCTCTAGGTCAAGATATATATTTATCTCTTCTTTGTTAAGAACTACTTTTTCTATAAAATTATTAAATTCTCCAAGGTATTTAACATCTTCAATCATACAAATTTCAGAGACTTCTTCTTTTCTAATAGTCTTACCTTCCCATTTTTCTGCAATAGGATCAACTTCTTTTATAAACAAATATTCATTTGTTTTACCATTAATCTTAGATAAGACTAAAATATGATTTTCTTCATCAATACCAGTTAAATAATAAAAATTTCTATTTGGTGTAAAAGGATATTTTTCATCTGCAGTTTTCTTTGGAGCCTTTCCTGCAAATAAAATCAGTAAAGAATTATCATCAATACTCTCTAATACCTTACTTCTATTATTCTTATAGAATTCCTTATTCATAAATTCACTTCCTCTTTTTTATTCCATAGCTAACACTTTAACACTAACAACATTAGGTAATGCCCTTAAAGTATTAACTAAGTGTTTTAAATCCTTTTTCATATTAGATATATCCAATGTTATGGTTACATTTGCAGCCATATTTATAGGTATATCTTGATTTATTGTTAATATATTTCCCTTATTAAAAGCAATACAATCTAAAACTTTAGATAAAGTTCCAGTTTCATGAGATAATAGTACAACTAAGGTTATCTTTTTACTATTTATCCCCTCTGACATAGGAAAAACATAATCCTTATATTTATAAAATGTACTTCTACTTATTCCTGTTTGCTTTACAGCTTCACTTATGTCTTTTGCTCTTCCCGTAAAAAGACTTTCTTTAACTTCTAAAACCTTTTTAAAAACTTCCGGTAGAACTTTACTACTAATAATATAAAATTTTTCTGAAGCCATAACATCACCTGCCCCTATATGAAAATTAAATAAGCTATATAATTAATAATTATATAGCTTATTTAAAAGAAAATACATATTATTCGTAATGTTTATTTTTTATTATATTTATATATGAATCTTATTTGACTTCTTAACTCTTTCTATAAAAGTTTTTATTAGCGAAACCAAAATAGATATAACTCCTCCTAATGCAAAGCAAAGCTGTATGTTTCCAACAAATAAACCAACTAATACTCCAATTCCTACTCCATATGCTAAAAATATAGCTAAGACTTTTATTTCTTCATCTGACAAAAATAATCCGTCACTCCACTCCATCTCTTATCCACTTCCCTCCTTTATTTCTATAAATTTATTATAGAATATTTTTTACATCAACTAGTTACAAAATTATTACGTATTGTTTAAAATTTATTAATTATTCTGTATATTTTCCCAAATTATAATAAAAGCCTACTTACTAAGAAAACTGCAGCTATTATTGCAGTTATATCAGCTAGTATCGCTGCCCATAATGTGTGCCTAATTTTCTTAATTTGTACAGCTCCAAAATAAACTGTTATTGTATAAAATATAGTTTCTGTTGTTCCCATAATTACTGAAGATATTAATCCTATAGTAGTGTCTGGTCCATATGTCTTTAAGATATCTGTTAAAATCCCAACAGCACCACTACCCGATAATGGTTTAACTAATACTAATGGAATAACTTCTTTTGGTAGACCAATTAATCCACCTATTGGAGCTATCATATTATTTAATATATCTAATAACTTTGCCTCTCTAAATATGTTTACAGCTATAATCATAGCTAATAAGTATGGAAATATGTTTAAACAAACTTTTAGTCCATCCTTTGCACCTTCTATAAACCATTCATAAACCTTTCGTCCCTTAAACATTCCATAAGTAATAATTATTATAACTATTATAGGAATTATGCTTTTCGTTAAATATTGAAACATCTGAAGACTCCCCCTTTTAAAAATACCGCTGTAGTATTTTGCAACAAATAACTCCCATTACTGCGGCAATAGTGCTTGCTAACACAGCTGGCATTATTATTGCTCCTGGATTACTTGATCCACAAGCTGCTCTTATTGAAATTACAGTAGATGGAACTAGCTGTATGCAAGCTGCATTCAAAACTAAAAAAAGAGACATATCATTTGAAGCAGTTCCTTTTTCTTTATTTAACCTATCCATTTCTTGCATAGCTTTAATTCCAAATGGAGTTGCTGCATTTCCAAGTCCCATCATATTAGCAGTAATATTCATTACTATTGCCCCTAAAGCCTTTTCATCTTTTGCTGCTTCTTTAAATATTAACTTTAAAATAGGTCTTAAAATTTTTGCCAATTTGTTAGTAAACCCACTTTTTTCAGCCACTTTCATTACCCCGCACCAAAAACACATAAGGCCAACTAATCCTATAATAAGAGAAACTGTTGAGTCAGCTGAAGATATTATAGCCTTAGATATCACCTCTCCATTTCCTGTGAGTAACCCGATTAGCACTCCTAAAAATATCATTCCGAACCAAATATAATTTATCAAAATCTCACCTCTTATGAATTACTTATACAATATATGCCTTGCATCTAATATTTATTAGTGATAGGATAAATATATGTAATATTAATTATGTTTATATACATAAAGGAGACGAATTATGAAGGAATCTAACTTAAAAATAGCTCAAAAAGACATTGATGACGCCCTAAAAACAGTAGAAGATATAGTAAGTGTACTAGATAACACTGATCTTCCTAAAAATGTATTAAAAGAAAAATTTGTTACATTAACAGAAAAAGTTCAGGAATTAGAAAATATATTAAAAACTGAAGGAATTCTTTAAATTTATAATAAAACAAAAAAACAACTTCATTTCTGAAGTTGTTTTTTTGTAACCCATAACTCACATTCTCTTATTGATTAGATAACCCACTTCTAATCAGACCATACACTATCATGCTTTCTCATACACATAGTCGAAATTGAAAACGTTTAATAATATATTAACATAATTATATCACGATTTCTATTTTGTGGCAATATATAAAGGTATAAAAAAGTAGGAATATTGAAACATATTCAATATTCCTACTTAAAACTTTACTTACAACTTTCTCTTTCTATAAGTTGATAGTCGAGAACATATTGTGATTCTTCTAATTCCTTTTTATTTAACATCTTTATAAGCATTCTCATTGCTACTGATCCCATATCATAACTTGGTTGCTTTATTGTTGTTATCTTAGGATAGAAAACTGAAGAAACTGCATTATCATTAAATCCTATAACGCTTACATCTTCTGGAACTTTTTTACCACGCTCTCTCAATGCATTTATTACTCCCATAGCAATTTCATCAGAAGCACAAACTACTGCTTCATAATTCTTCTTGCTGTTTTCAAAATACTCAATTGCTTCATATCCAGTCTTAACTTTTAATCCTTTAGTATAAACTAAATCCTCATCTACATTAAGACCTTTTTCATTTAGAGCCTTTTCATATCCTATGTATCTATCTCCCCAAGCATTCATACTCTCTTTCTTGGCACCTACATATGCTATGTTATTTAATCCTTTGTTTAATAAATAATTTGTAGCTTCCTGTAAAGCCTTTACATTATCTATTATTACACTTGGTAAACTTTCCTCTTTATCTTTAGATTCAACCAATACTGTAGTCAAATCTAATTCATTTATGATATTTAAAGTTTCTTCTTGTAATGATGAACTCATATATATAACTCCATCAACCATTTTCTCTTTAAGTACTCTTAAATATTCTTTTTCCTTTTCATCGTCGAAATCAGAGTTACATAATATAACATTATAATCATATATATTAGCAACATCCTCCGCGCCTCTAACTATTTCAGGATAAAAACCACTTGAAATATCCGGAACTAAAATACCAACTGTTTTTGTCTTTTGCGTCTTTAAGCTTCTTGCTACTATATTAGGTCTATATCCAAGTTTTTTTATAGCGTCTAAAACCTTCTTCTTTGTATCTTCATTTACAACATCTATATCATTTAAAACTCTGGAAACAGTAGCAATTGAAACGCCCGCTTCTCTAGCAACATCTTTTATAGAAGTAGCCATACCAACATCACTCCATTTTTTTTAATCTTTTATCCTATTCTAATTATATATTATACTATTTGCAAATAGTTAATACAATATTCAGGATTTCTCTTTATAATAATTCATTATATAGTATTTGAAAATATAACTGAGAGTTAAAAAGTTAGAAGCTTAATGAAAAACCTCTAACTTTATTAACTTATTTTTTAAATTTAATTCATTACTTCAACTGTCATATTTAACTTCTCACCATTTATAACAGTTTCAGTATAATCTACTTTTTCATTAATAGCAATTTCTTGAGTTAGTGTTTCTCTCTTTATTACATCAGAATACTTGTTAATAACACCTATTAGCATATCATTATCCGCAACAAATAATTTAATCTTATCTGCCACTTCAAAACCTTTTTCTTTTCTCATGTTCTGTATCTTTGATATTATTTCTCTTAGGTGTCCTTCTTCTCTTAATTCTTCTGTGATAGTTGTATCTAAAACAACACCTATTTGACCCTCACCAGCAAAAGCATATCCTTCTAATCCTTGCATTGTTACTAAAACACTTTCACTATTTAAAACTATTTCTGTTCCATCTACTACTATAGTTTCAGTACCACCATTTTGAAGCTTTTGTGCTAATTCCATTTGATTTCTTGAAGCTATTTCTTTTCTTATTCCTGGAATTAACTTACCATACGCTCTACCTAATACAGGTAAGTTAGGTTTAATTTCAAAATTAACATATTGTGATAAGTCAGCACCAAACTCTACTAATTTTATATTAAGCTCATCTTTTATAATATCGCCATAGTATCCTGGTATTGCATCTGTTGATAATAGCATCTTTGAAAGCGGCTGTCTATTCTTGATATTAGCGCCATTTCTAGCACTTCTTCCAAGTTTAACAATTGTGTAAGCTAAATCCATTTCCTTCTCTAGATTTTCATCAATAGCACTTTCATCTACAGATGGCCATGAACATAAGTGTACGCTTTCTACAGCAGATTTATCTAATCCAATAACTAGGTTTTGATAAATTTCCTCAGTTATAAACGGTACAAATGGAGCTGCAACTTTAACTAAAGTAGTTAAAACTCTATATAAAGTAACATAAGCGCCAATCTTATCTTCTGTTAAATCTTCTGACCAATATCTAGCTCTATTTCTTCTTACATACCAGTTTGATAACTCATCTGTAAATTCTTCTATAATTAATGCAGCTTGAGTTATTTGATATGAATTTAAATTGCTATCTACATCCTTAATTAATGTATTAAGCTTTGACATTATCCATTTATCCATTACATTTTCTGATTTGAAATCTTTATAATCTAATGGATTAAATTTATCTAATTCTGCATATAAAACATAGAATGAATATACATTCCAGAAAGTACTTAAGAACTTTCTTTGAGCTTCTGCTACATCATCAATAGAGAACCTTGTTGGAAGCCATGGAGCACTTGCAGTGTAGAAGTGCCATCTTGTTGCATCTGCACCTTGTGCATCTAAAACTTCAAATGGATCTACAACATTTCCCTTTGACTTTGACATCTTTAATCCCTTTTTATCTAATACGTGTCCTAAAACTATACAGTTTTCAAAAGGATTAGTATCAAATATAGCTGTTGAAATAGCTAATAATGTATAGAACCAACCTCTTGTTTGGTCAACAGCTTCTGAAATAAATTGAGCTGGAAAATTCTTTTCAAATAGCTCTTTATTTTCAAATGGATAGTGTAACTGTGCAAAAGGCATTGATCCTGAATCAAACCAACAATCTATAACTTCAGCAGTTCTTGTCATTTCTTTGTTACACTTAGGACAATTTAAGTGAATGTTATCTATATATGGCTTATGAAGCTCTATATCATCAGGAACATTAATTCCTTTTTCCTTTAATTCTGCGATACTTCCTATACATTCTCTATGGCCACATTCACATTCCCAAATAGGAAGTGGAGTACCCCAATATCTATCTCTTGATATACCCCAATCAATAACATTTTCTAAGAACTTACCAAATCTACCTGTTCTAATGTTATCTGGATACCAGTTAATTTTATTATTATTTTCTAAAAGCTTATCTCTAAGCTTAGTCATTGCAACAAACCAGCTTTCTCTTGGATAATAAAGAAGTGGTGTGTCACATCTCCAGCAGTGTGGATATGAGTGAAGATGCTTTTCAGCCTTAAATAACTTATTATCCTCTTCTAGATACTTAACAATGCTTTCATCGCACTTCTTAACAAACTTTCCTGCCCAAGGAGTTACTTCATCTACGAAATTACCACTTGCATCTACTAAGTTTATAAATCCAATGCCATTCTTCTTTGCAACTATGCTATCATCTTCACCATAAGCTGGTGCTATATGAACTATACCAGTACCATCTGATAAAGTTACATAGTCTCCATGTATAACTTCAAAAGCTTTTCCTTCAACTTCACCAAAAGGAAGTAATCTTTCATACTTAGTACCTAGTAACTCAGTTCCCTTGAATTCTTTAACTACTTCGTAGTCTTCTCCTAAAACTTTTGGAGCTAATTCTTTAGCAACTATTAATATCTCATCTCCGACTTTAGCTTCAATATAATCATAAGCTTTATTAACACATAATGCTAAATTTGATGGTAAAGTCCAAGGAGTTGTTGTCCAAGCTAGAATGTATTTATTTTCTTCGCCTTCAACTTTGAACTTAGCTATAGCTGTCAAATCTTTTACATCCTTATATCCTTGTGAAACTTCGTGAGAAGAAAGACCAGTTCCACATCTTGGGCAATATGGCATTACCTTATGTCCCTTATATAAAAGACCTTTTTCCCACATTTGACTTAATGCCCACCAAACAGATTCTATATATGAGTTATGATATGTAACATAAGGCTTTTCCATATCTACCCAATATCCTATTTGGTCAGTCATCTTTTCCCACATGTTAACATAAGTAAATACTGATTCTTTACATTCAGTTACGAATTTTTCTACTCCATAACCTTCAATTTGCTCCTTACCAGAAATACCTAACTTCTTTTCAATTTCAAGTTCAACAGGTAATCCATGAGTATCCCAACCAGCTTTTCTTATAACTTTATATCCCTTCATAACCTTATACCTTGGGATAATATCCTTCATAACTCTTGTTAAAACGTGTCCTACATGTGGTCTTCCATTTGCTGTTGGAGGTCCATCATAAAATGTAAAATATTCACCATCTTGATTCATATCAAAATTCTTTTTAATGACATTATTTTCTTTCCAAAGGTCTGCTACTTCTTTTTCCATACCAACAAAACCTTTTGGTAATTCAACCTTTTTATACATATCTTAACTCCCTTCTGTTAATTACTTCATATAAAAGCTAACTGCTTTAAGTCTACGCTTATTACTAATCTTAAATCTATATTTTACATTATTAACTATAGTCTAGTAATTATTCATTAGCTAATAATAGCTATAGTATGATAAATATACAGATTTAAATAAAAAAAACTCCGCCCAATAGGACGAAGATTATTCGCTATACCACCTAAGGTTAGAAGTTCCCCATAAATAAATATGAAAAACCCTTTCAATTCGAGTACAAACATACTCTATCCCTTAACGCAGGATAACGTGAAAAACTTAATCAGTAATTTTGAACCTTTCAGCCTCAAACTCCTAGGTGATTTTCCTTAATCTTCTCTATGACTTTTCACCAACCAGCCACTCTCTTAAAGTATCCAACTAAGTACTTTTCCTAATCACAGTCTTTAACTATTATAATGAAATAATACAAATATAATCATTATGTTAATAATAATTATATTCTACTACAAAGTAAAATAATATAAAAGATTATATTTAAGAATATTTAAATAAATTTTTCACAAAATAAAAATATAATGTTTATTCTTGACACTAAAAATTAACTAATAATTTTTATCAATTAGTATTGACTTTCCTTATTGATAAATATATAATAAAAACATAAAGAATAAACATTAAATTTATTTTTTATCCCCTTTATTTTCCTTAGTCGATTTCTTAATACAGGAGGAAAACTAAATGGAAAATAACTTAAACGAACAAGTCCTTGATAAGATTACTAAAGTTTGTACTTGCAAGGCAATACCAAGATCCAAAATAAAAGATGCAATCAAAGCCGGAGCCCACACTGTGGCAGAAGTTTCTAAGGCAACAGGAGCTTGCACAGGTGGATGCAGAGGCTACAGATGTACCCCTACAATCCAAAATTTGATTGATAAACATCTGGAAAATAACTAATATAGTTCCCCCAAACTATATTAGCATATAGATTATATCTCCCCTAAAACCACCTGTTATGGAAGCAGGTGGTTTTTTTATATTTTCCTTCTCCCAATACTAAATTGGACATATGTAAATTTGCATTGACTTAGAGAAAAATATCTAAGTAACCAAATTTATATATGTCCTTTCTTATTTAAAAAATTCTAATAGACAATCCAAAATTTTTAAATGTATCTTTAGTCATATCAATATGTTCTAAATCTTTATTTTCAACCTTATCTTTTGTTATACTTTCACAAGTCAATTCGTCCACCTTATTCTCCACATATTTTCTAATTCTTCTTGGAGTTGGTATAACAATTGCTTTAAATATCATATATATATCTCCCCAAATAATTGCTTTATACTATAATTATATTTACATTTATATTTAATATTCATCAAAACAAATAAAATCCCAAACTCCTTAGAGAATGGGATCTATAAGCAAATGTTAATATAAAATACTTCAGTTTATTATATTGAAGTTCATTATAATCCAATCTATAGCTCCTCCATATAAAATAATGATTAAACTAATTATTATTAAAACAATTTTATACGAAAATACACTATACCTTTCCTTCCATTGATCAATAAATAAAAACTCTTTCTCCTCTCTTTTCCTTAGTATTAAAATAGATCCTAAAATCATTCCTAATGGTCCAATTATAAGCAATCCACTTCTTACAATATTTAATGATTGCTGCCAATTAAACTTCGATATTATTAATGAAATCATTCCTACACCCAAAATCATTGCTAAAGATATAAAGCTTCCAATAATGATGCATTTTATAAAATCTTTTATTATTCCATTTAATTTTTGCATGTACTTCTCTCCTAAAATATAATTAATATAAATGACATGCTACAAAATGTCCTTTTTTTACTTCTTTAAATTCTGGGTATTCATTCTTACATATCTCCATACATTTGCTACATCTACCTTGGAACTTACATCCTTTAGGAGTATTAATTGGGCTGGGGACATCCCCCTCTAGCATAATTCTCTCCCTGTTTTCTTCTATATCCGGATCCGCTATAGGAATTGCTGACATTAATGCTTCTGTATATGGATGTTTAGCATTATTAAATAATTCTTCTGATTCAGCCAATTCAACCATACTACCTAAATACATAACCGCTACTCTATCTGAAATATGCTTAACCATAGATAAATCATGAGCAATGAATAAATATGTTAATCCTAATTCTTTTTGTAAATTAATTAATAAATTGGCAATTTGCGCTTGAATTGATACATCTAGAGCAGAAATAGGTTCATCACACAAAATGAATTTAGGTTCAACAGCTAAAGCCCTGGCTATACCTATCCTCTGCCTTTGTCCACCTGAAAATTCATGCACAAACCTATTTGCATGTTCTTTGTTTAACCCTACATGCTCTAATAGCTCATAGATTCTTTTCTCCTTATCCTCTTTTGATTTAGCTATACCATGAATATCTATTCCCTCTGAGATTATGTCAGCAACAGTCATTCTTGGATTTAGCGATGCATAGGGATCTTGGAATATAATTTGAACTTCTTTATTAAACTGCTTTTTTTCTTTACCCTTTAATCCATCTATTGATTTACCTCTATAAAAAATTTTTCCATCGGTTTTATCATAAAGTCCAATAGCCGTTCTTCCACAAGTTGTTTTTCCACATCCTGATTCTCCGACTAATCCCAAAGTTTCTCCTTCTTTTATGGCAAATGAAACATCATCTACTGCTTTTAAAATTTCTTTATTACCAAGTTTAAAATATTTTTTTAAATTTTTTACTTCTAAAATTATATTTGATTCATTAGCCATTTTTTCTTTCCTCCTCAATTTTATCTAAAATTTCCTCAGGAACCCCTTCACTATATAGCCAGCATTTAGCCTTATGTGTATCTCCGAATGAATATTCCTTTGGCTCTTCTTCTAAACATATATTCATACAATATTTACAACGAGCTGCAAATGCACATCCTTCTGGTGGTGCAATTAAATCTGGAGGGGTTCCCTTTATTGTATCTAGTAACTGCTTTCCCTTCCATCCAAGCTTAGGAACTGAATTTAAAAGTGCCCAAGTATATGGATGTTTAGGCTCATAAAATATCTCTCTTTTTTCCCCCTGCTCTATAATTTGTCCAGCATACATTACTACAATTTTATCCGCCATTCCTGCAACCACTCCAAAATCATGAGTAATTAATATTACTGCTGTATTAAGCTTGTCTTTTAATTCATTAATAAGTTCAAGTATTTGTGCTTGAATTGTAACATCAAGAGCTGTTGTAGGCTCGTCTGCTATTAAAATTTTAGGATTACAAGCAACTGCTATTGCAATCATAACTCTCTGTCTCATTCCGCCTGAAAACTCGTGTGGATACTGATCAACTCTCTTTTCGGCATTTGGTATTCCTACAGAGTCAAGTATCCGTATAGCCTCTTCTCGTGCAGATTTTTTGTCCATATTTCTATGAGCTACTAAATTCTCTATTATTTGTTTGCCTACCTTCATAGTAGGATTAAGAGAGGTTAATGCATCTTGAAATATCATTGAACATTCTCCACCCCTAAATTCTCTAATTTTCTTTTTATCATAAGTTAATATATCTTCTCCATTATAAAGTATCTTACTATTCTCTTTAATTTCACCTTGCGGAGCTTGAATTAAAGCCATAATTGATCTAGCTGTAACACTTTTCCCACATCCTGATTCTCCTACTATAGCTAATACTTCGCCGCTATCAACCTCAAAAGACACCCCTCTAACAGATTGGACCTCGCCTGCATAAGTATGATAGGATACTCTTAGATTTTTAACATCTAAAATTGATTCATTTTTATTTACTAGCTTCTCCATACCTTATATACCTCCTATTGTCTTAGCTTTGGATCTAGAGCATCCCTTAAACCATCACCTAGAACGTTAAATGATAATATTAATAAACATAAAACTATAGTAGGGAACAGCAATTGATAAGGATAAAACGCCATAGCTTGTTGTCCTGCTGATAATAATGACCCTAAGCTAAATGCAGGAATATTCAAGCCTAATCCTAAAAATGCAAGTATTGTTTCAGAGACTATTACACTTGGAATTGTTGATGCAACATCTAATATTATTAATCCTATTGTATTTGGCAATAAATGCTTTAATATTATTCTTAATGGTGATGCACCTAACGCTTCAGCAGCTAAAACATACTCACTTTCCCTTAACTGAAGAATTTGTCCCCTTATCATTCTTGCTGTACCAGTCCATGCTGTTAAGCACAAAGCTAGCATTAACTGAAAATATCCATTTCCTAAAACAACTAAAATCAATAATGTAATTATTAAATATGGAATACTATTTAACACTTCAACTATTCTCATCATTATTTCATCTACTATTCCACCTAAATATGCTGCTATCCCTCCATACAAACACCCAATTACTATATCTATTACAGTAGCAATCAAAGCTACACTTATTGATATTCTCGTTCCTACCCAAACTCTTGTAAATAGATCTCTTCCCATAGCATCTGTTCCCCACCAGAACTCGCTACTAGGAGATAAATTCTTCTTTCCTGTTACAACAGTTTGATAATCCATATTTCTTATTATTGGAGCAAAAATTGCCATTAGCACAAGTGCAACTAATACAAATAAGGCACCCATAGCAACTGGATTTTTTTTAAGTCTTCTCCAAGCATCTTGCCAATAACTAATATTGGGTCTTACAACTAAGTCACTATCTAAAGTAGATGAATCTACAAGCTCAAATCTTTTATCTTTTACTTCTAATTTATTCATAAAGTCACACTCCTACCTACTTAACTAATCTTATACGTGGGTCTACAAATGTATAAAGCATGTCAGTTATAAATATTGCTATAAGATAAATTAATGCATATAATAACGTTAATCCCATCAGTATTGGAATATCTCTATCATTAGAGGCCTGAATAAAATATTGACCTGCTCCTGGAATTGCGAAAACCCTTTCTATAAAGAAAGATCCTGAAATTACCCCTGATATTGCTACTGGTAATACTGTAATTATTGGAATAAATGAATTCCTAAGGACATGTTTCCTAACTATAGATACTTCTGATAACCCTTTTGCTCTAGCTGTAAGTGTATAATCTTGATTAATGCTATCTAACATACTTGTTTTCATTAACCTTGCATAATAAGCTAAGTATGTTCCAGCTCCAGCTAGTGTTGGTAAAATAGTATACTTCCATCCCCCGCTCCAAATATCTGTCCCTTTCGGCCATCCTATTATCGGTAAATTTAATAATGGCCCTTTTGCTAAATATTTTTGTAATAATAGTGATAATACTAGCGACGGTACCGAAGCAAGTATCATTACACCTACTAAAATTACATAATCAATAACCTTACCTCTATTCATAGCAGCAACTATTCCCAAGAGAATACCTAGTGTTACTCCAACTACTATTTGTTGTATTCCAAGTCTTGCTGATACTGGCATCTTATTTTTAGCTATACTTGAAAGAGTATCTCCTGCATGTACTAAAGATTCACCAAACTCTCCCTTTATAACATAATTCTTCAACGTAATAAAATACCTTTCAACTACAGGCTTATCATACCCATATTTAGCTATAACAATCTGTTTTGTTTGCTCTGGTAGCTTTTGTATTTTCTTATCTATAGCTGTTCCTGGAATCGCAGCTAAAAGAAAAAATGTTGCTGTTCCAATTAAATAAAGTGTAATAACCATTTCAATAAATCTTCTTATAACATACTTTGCCATATTCCTCTCTCCCTTCAGATTGAATTAATGCACATCAACAATAGTTGATGTGCATTATACTAATTCTATATAATAGGTCTAACTAATTTTTCCCTTGTATATATGCATGCTTGAATTCATAAACTGACCCAAATGAAGTAAATTGGATATCTTTAACATAGTTTTGATAGAATGTATATTTATCAGTATAGTAGAACGGTGAAATAACAACATCTTCATTAACTAGTTTATTTTCTAACTTTTTATAAATTTCTGTTACTTTATCTTGATCTGTTTCTTTATATACAGATGCTAATAATTCATCATATTCAGTATTAGCATAACCAGTATGGTTATTTCCACCATTTGATACCCATATATCTAAGAAAGTCATTGGATCATTATAATCTGCTGACCACCCCGATAACGTGAAATCATATTCCATTTTGTCCATTATACTTAAATAAACGCCCCAATCTCCTTGAGTTTCAACATTTATTTTTATTCCTAAGTTTCCATTTATTTGTTGAGCTAACCATTCTGCTCTTTGTTTTTGTAACTCAGAACTTCCTTGAGCTAAATAAGTTAATTCATATTTACTTAAATCATCTGTTTGAAGTCCTAATTCCTTTAATCCTTCTTTAAATAATTTTTGAAGATTTTCTTTATTATTTACATGAGTTTTAGCATCGCTTTCTAAAGGCCCTTCTACTTTATCCCTATATTTTTCATCTCCAACATTTATAGCTGTAGGAATTACTCCATATGCTGATTCGAATCTACCAACTAAGTCTTTTGTATAAACATCTCTATCTACAGCTAGACCAATAGCTTTTCTTATTTTAGCATTTTTTAATATTCCATTAGATGTTTCACTCTTTTGATTGAAGTATAAGTAGAATGATCCAGGATCTTCGCCCGTTAATTTTTGGAACTCTCCTGCATCAGCTCTTTCCGTCCATTTTTCTATATAATCTGTTTGAGCTCCTGATATATCTAATTCTTGTGCTTCAAACAATTGGGCTTGAGTCGCAAATTCTTTAATATTTGTCATATTAACCTTTTGAAGATGTACATTGTCTGCGTCCCAATAAGTGTCATTTTTCACTAATACCATTGAATTTCCATTGTCCCAACTTTCTATTTTAAAAGGTCCATTGTATACTCTTTCTGTAATATCACTAGCATACTTGTCTCCTAATTTTTCTATAATGTCCAATCTAATTGGATGGAATACTGCATAAGATACCTTTGATACAAAATAAGGTACTGGATGTTTTAACTTAAATTCTAAAGTATAATCATCAACAGCTTTTACTCCTACAGCATCTAATGATCCTTTACCTGTATTGTATTCTTCTGCTCCTTCAATATCATAAGCTAAGAAAGAATAAGCAAATCCATTATCAGGATTTAATATTCTTTGGAAAGAATCAACGTAGTGTTTTGCTACTACTGGTTCTCCATCTGACCAATCCATTTTTCTTAAATGGAATGTCCATGTTAATCCATCTTCTGAAGTTTCCCATTTTTCTGCCCCAGCTGCTACTATTTCATCACCTTTTCCATTATTTTCTATTCTTACCAAACCTTCTTCTACAGCAGCAAGAATAGATGAACTTTGATTGTCTGTACAATCATTTGCATCTAAAGTAGCTACTTCAAAATAAATAGTGTTTAAAACTTGCTCACTATCCATTTGTACACTACCAGATCCCCCATTTTCTGATTGTTCAGGACCCTTTTTTCCACAACCTCCAAGTATCATCATGCAACTTAAGCCTATTGCTAGTAAAGAAATAAATCTTTTTTTCATAATTTGCCCCCTTTTATTATTAGTGTAATTTAAATGCGCATTAATATATTTAGTATCTACTCATTTAAAACATATCAAATCCTAATACCATTTAATTGAATAAATAAGTAAATATATTACTAATTACATTTTATTACAATTAACTTATTGATAATATTATAGCATTTATTTTATTAAAGTCAATTTATTTGCACATTATTTTTTGACAATTTATTTATATTTACTTAATTTATTTTTCAATTTTACATATTTATTATCTGAATATATATAATTCATCATTAACTTATATTATTTAACTTTAATATTTATTTTCTTATAGTTATGATATAATCTTATAAGATTAATTTAGGAAGGAGCTACAATATGGCAAGTAAATTTTATTTACATAAAGGAAAAAATAAAAGAGCTGAACAAGGAAGACCTTGGATATATGTCGATGAAATAAATGAGTATGATGGCGATTATGAAAATGGAGATATAGTTGAAGTATATAATCATAAAGGATTTTTTATCGGAAAAGGTTATATAAATGATAGAAGTAAAATAACTATTAGAATAATGACAACAGATATTAATGAAGAAATAGATTATGATTTCTTTAAAAAGAGATTTTCTAATGCATTTGAATATAGAAAAACAGTTATAGATACATCTTCTTGTAGATTTATATTTGGAGAAGCTGACTTCTTACCAGGACTTACAGTTGATAAATTCGAAGATTACTATGTAATTCAAATTTCTACTTTAGGAATGGATCAATATAGAGACTTAATAGTAAAAATTCTAGTTGAAGAATACGGTGCTAAGGGTGTCTATGAAAGAAGTGATATTAAGACAAGAGAAATTGAAGGACTTGAACAAACTAAAGGCTTCTTAACAGAACCATTTGATACCAATATTCAAATAATAGAAAATGGAGTTAAATACATAGTCGATTTAGAAAATGGTCAAAAAACTGGATTCTTCTTAGATCAAAAAGAAAATAGAGCTGCTATGCATAGAATATGCAAAGACAAAGATGTATTAGACTGCTTTACTCACACTGGTTCATTTGCCTTGAATGCCGGTATTGCTGGAGCAAAATCAGTTCTTGGAATAGATGTATCACAGCATGCTATTGACTGTGCAAGAAAAAATGCTGAACTTAACAACTTACAGGATATAGTTAAATTCGAATGTCATAATGCCTTTGATGTTCTTGGAGATTGGTCAAGAGAAGGTAAACAATTTGATGTTGTTATACTTGACCCACCAGCATTTACAAAATCAAGAAATACTATTAAATCAGCTATTAGAGGCTATAAAGAAATCAATCTTAGAGGATTAAAAATGGTTAAATCAGGCGGATACTTTGCTACTTGCTCCTGTTCACACTATATGAGTGAAGAACAATTAAAAAAGACAGTTCAAGAAGCAGCTCATGATGCTAGAAGAACATTGAGACAAGTGGAAATAAGAACTCAAAGTGCAGATCATCCAATTCTATGGAATTCAGATGAATCCTATTATTTAAAATTCTTTATTTTCCAAGTGGTTTAACATTACAAAAGCTAATAAGAAATATATAACGAAAATATAGCAAAAAGGAACTTGATAATGAACTTCTCCCTCTATAGTTACAGCTTTATTATTTTAACTGTTTACTATAAAGAAAGTATATCATAATTCCAAGTTCCTTTTTGCTATGCTATTTTATTAGTAAAATACACTCTAATATTTATGTTCTAATTAATATTTCAAATAATTGATACTATTAGTATATTAACATATAACCTACAAGATCATTTTGACTTTTATAAAAAGTAATATATAATTTATTTAGGTAAATTTTTCTATATAAGTATTATTTTATTAATGTTAAAATATTTTTCTTATATATTAAATCTGAATGAGTACTAATATAGAACTTTTATTGTGTATTATATATAAACTTTAAACTTTGAAAGAAGGTCTTTATGGATATGTTAGATAATAAAAATACAAATAAAAATTTGGAAGGCTCTGAGACATTAAAAAATAATGTAATTTCTACTCATTCTATATACGAATTTAATAATGTATCTTTAGATTTTAAAAATAAATATGAAGCACTTAAAATCATAGAGAAATATCCTTTTTGTGAATCTTTAACTATGTCTAAAAAAAATAGAATAAATATAAAAGTACAAACATCAAATCTACTACTATTATTTAATCAATTATCAAAAGATAACTTATTTTATATTTATATAGATATAGTAAAATGTGATACGTAGCTTCTAATTTTTTATAATTAACTTTAGTATATTAAATAAAAAGCTATTATACTGCATATCCCATTGCAATATAATAGCTTTTTATAAATTATATATAATATAAACTTAATAACCTTAATTAGCTAAACTGTTTATAGCTTTAATACTTTATTATCTATAGAACTCTTGTGTTGCATAATATGTGTTTCCTATTTTATAAACCCCAATACCTATGCTACTAAAGTTTGATGATAGTATATTTGCTCTATGTCCTGATGAGTTCATCCAGTTGTCCATAAATTGTGTTGCTAAAGTTGCATTACCATTTACACCTTGTATATATGCAATGTTTTCTCCCCAAGCACTATATGATACGCCATCAGCCTTCATTTGTTCAGTAATTAACTTTCCTTGTGGATCTTTATGATCAAAATATCCTCTATCGCCCATATCCTTAGATTTAATTCTAGCATAGTGCTCCATAGTTCCATTATAGCTTAATGCAGGGAGTCCTGCTGCTGATCTTTCTTGATTTACTCTTTGGAATATAGCTTGTTCAATTTCTGCTATATAGCTACTACTATCTGAATCACTTGGTTTTTGATTTGATTCTTGCCCTGAATTAGAGTTAGAACCTTGTGATGGAGTAACCGTTGGATTTTGTTGCGGTGTATATTGTCCATCAGTATAACAATCTTCATTTGAAGCATTATTTTCTGTTTGTTGATTAGCTTTTACATTTGTTTCAGTCTTACCATTTGCAGGTTGTTTATTATTTGAAGATTCATTATTTACATTAGTATTAGATTCAGTCGAAGTCTTGTCCACTGAAGCTACTGTATTTTTACTTGTTTCTACTACTTTGTTAGATTCATCAGTTTTTGTTTCCTTATTTTCAGATGAAATTTCACTGTTAGATTGAATCTTTGTAGCATCATTATTAGGTGCTTCAGTTTTTGAAGGCATAAAAAAGCTTCCTACTCCTAAGGCTATTGTTAATCCTGTTGATACTAATAACATCATTAATTTTGATTTAATCATTTGTAATTCCCCCTTCAGATTTGTTTGTTCATCTGTGCCATTATACTAACATAATGTTTAGGGGGCCTAAATATGAGTTAGTTTCTAATTATTGAATATTATTCTATGAATAGTAATTATATTATTTATATTGATTTTTTTGCCACAAAAAAATCTCATATAAAATCCATAACATTTACATATATATTTATTAAGCGCTCATTCTGTCTTAGTTTGCGTCATTTCTGAGTTTAAGTACATCTATTTTGTATATAAAAAATAAATATTTATGTATTTTTTCATTAATAAATTGATATATTTCCCATGATAAAATTTCCAGAAAAATATTTAGTATATTTTAATTATTTTTTGCAATACTCTTTTATATTATATGAAACAATACATATCTAATTTTAAACTAATTTTTCTTTTAACCTTATATATCTAGATTTATCCCAAAATATTAAATTTATTTTCGAGCAAAATAAAAGATGACTAAGCGTTGCTATTAGTCATCTTTTATTGAAATAAATTCTATAATTATAGGAGTTTAATTTGTTTGTATATGCTTCATATTATTAAAAGTGTGGAGCTTTTAATAATATCTTTTCCTTCTTTAATTGATATTGATTATCAATCTAATATTATAATATATTCTTTTTTTACCATTGTCAATAGAAATGTTATAATTAATTGAAATTTATTATCATTTATTTATTAATGATATCACTCCTGTATTCTTATTTACCACCGGAACTATATCCAATATATCTTTTTTACAGCAATATTCCAGATCATCTTGTAAATTTAAATCCTTCAATATATTATAATGCCTTGCTTCTTTTATAAAGTTTACTATATTTTTATTATTTTCATATATATATTTAGCTGTTTTAGCTATATCAGATAAATTATGAACATTATTTTCACATAGTAAATTAATCATATAACCTGAACAAATAAAGTCATCCATAGAAAAATGACCATTTGTACCTGAATTTATAAATACTATATCACTAGAATTTTCATTAATCATATCTATAACGGCCTTAGCATTTATCATTGCACCTATTAGTATTTTACTTGCTTTCAAACTTAAATTTATTGCTCTTGTTCCATTAGTGGTACTTAATATTATACTTTTTCCTTCTATTTGATCTTTTGTATACTCTAATGGTGAGTTAGTAAAGTCAAAACCCTCTATTTTTATAGCTCTTCGTTCTCCCCCTAGTAATGCATCCAGTCCCTTTTCTGAAAGTTCTTTTTTCTTATTGAAGGCTTCCTCTACAGTTAGCATTGGAATTACTTCCTTTGCTCCATTTGCTAATGCCGTTGTAATAACTGATGTAGCTCTTAACATATCTATTACTACTACTATTTTGTCATCTAGATATTCCTCTTTAATATGATCTGCCGATATAATTACATCTATATTCATAAAAATACCTCCCCATATTTTTAATTGAAATTTGATTAATCATCGATTTTTCATTTTAATATTTGTATTACTTAAAACTCTTTCCTTGCCATATATCATTATCTTCCAAAGCCTTATCTATGGCATTTAATACTTCCCACTTTTTCAAACTCCACATTGGTCCTATTAGTAATTCTCTTGGTGCGTCTCCTGTTAATCTATGTACAACCATTTCTTCTGGTATCATAGAAACTCCCTTACAAACTAAATCTATATACTGTTCTTGTGTTAATAACTTTAATTCTCCACTCTCATACTGTTCGACCATCTTTGTTCCTTCCATTAGATGAAGTAAGTGAAACTTTATTCCCTTAGCCCCTGAGTGTGCTATGTAATCAACAGTCTTTAACATATCCTCTTCTGTTTCACCAGGTAGTCCAAAAATAGTATGTGCAACTACCTCAATATTCCTTTCTAATAGTCTTTTTAATGTATCATCAAATACTTTAAAATCATATCCTCTATTAAAATTTCTAGCCGTTTCATCATTTATTGTTTGTAGCCCAAGTTCAACAATTAAATATGTTTTTTCGTTTAATTCAGTTAAAAATTCTAAAACATCATCATCAATACAATCTGGTCTTGTTGCTATTGATATCGCTACTACATTTTTTTGAGTTAATGCTTCTTTATATTTTCTTCTAAGTTCTTCTACTGGCGCATAAGTGTTGGTATAGGCTTGGAAATATGCAATTAGCTTTCCATCCTTCCATTTTTTCTCCATCATATCTTTTCTATCTTCAAATTGCTTTGTTATAGATAATGTTCTGCTTCCAGCAAAATCACCTGATCCTCTAGCACTGCAAAATGTGCAACCTCCTTTGGCAACTTTTCCATCTCTATTTGGACAAGTAAATCCTCCATCTAAGGATATCTTATATACTTTTTCATTAAATTTATTTCTAAGATAATAGTTTAAACTATGATATCTCTTACCATTCCATTCTTTCATTATTTCCTCCTAATAAAAAAATAAAAGTACCACTATATTTAAGTTGTACTTTTATTCTACTACAATATTTTTATATGTTAAGTATTTTAAATATTTTTTTTAACTTCCTCTTCTTCCATATTTGCTTTATATTCTCCAATAACATCTATATTAATGTCATTTCTCCCCTCTTTAGCGCTAACCTCAACTGTTATTTCACTTTTATCAAAACCTTTTAAAGTTATATTATATTTATTCTCTGGAAACATTTCATTAAATTTTAGTTTAACAAGTTCTCCATCAGCAGTCTTATATACATTTATTCTATTTAACCCATTAGAATTTAAATATTCTACGATTAAATACCCTTCCTCCCTTGAAAAAACTAGGTTTTCAATTTTAGCATTATCCAATATATCTAAAGGTATAACCTTCTTAGCAATTGGCTTATCTACTAACTCCTCTAAATCACCACTAATATTAGAGTTTTGGTTTGCACCGGCTGTTGCACTTTCTCCCCCACCTTGCCCTTGAGCAGCCTTACTTTCTTCTATATATGCAATTGATAAAAAAGTCTTATTATTTCCTATTGTTGAAATTGCTACTTTTTGCCCTTTATATCCTAATGACACTGGTCCAAAAGCTTCAGATGGAGCTTTCTCCTTATATAACATTATTTTATTTTCACTTAAATAAACATCCTTAGGCAAATTATTTAATGTTAATATTAAATCGCTTTTTCCTCCATCTTCTCCAATCATTCTTAATGATTTATTTCTAACAAAAACTTGTTTTTTATTCATTGATTTAACTTCATCAATTTTATATTCATCATCAATTTTCAATACCTTTATTGCATAATTATCTAAATCACATTTTGGCTCTGATGCTGAATTTCTGATTACATTATATATCACATAAGCTGATCCTGAAGATTCTATCATGTTGTCAGGAGCATACGCTATTATTCTTGATGTTCCAGTAGATATCTCCTTATTTTTACTTATCAATTGTTCTGTGCATAACTTATTTGCTTCTTCTATATTATTATCCTTAACATAGTTTAAATAATTTTCAGCAACTTTTACTGCTTCCTTTGGATTAAATAAATCTATATTAGCTTTTTCATTATTTTCTTTTTTTGTACATGCTGATAATAAATAAAAACTCATAATTACTAATAAACAACATTTGAACAAATTCCTCTTTTTCACTTTTACTACCTCCTTATATATGTTCCTCAAAGTTATTTTCCCTAAGAAAATATACCTTATTCATTTTTGAAGAATAAAAGTACTTTAATAAATATATATTTGTTAATAGATAGTAAAATAGGGGGATATAAAAATGAAACGGGAATTTTCTAAAATTTTTCAAATAGCAGTTGTTTTTATAGGTACAATTGTTGGAGCTGGATTGGCCTCTGGACAGGAAATCAAAGAATTTTTTACATCATATGGAGTATCTAGTTTTATAGGAATCATAGCCTGTGGTATATTCTATATAATCATGGGATCTATAGTTTCTAAAATTAGTATCAAATATAAATTAAACTCTTATGGTGATGTAATTAAAGTTGTAAGCCCAAATCTACTTGGCAAAATTACTGGTGTAATTACTACACTGTACTTAATTTCTAGTGCATCAATAATACTAGCTGGTAGTGGAGCATTAATAAATCAATTTTTTAATATTCCTAAAATAATTGGTTCTTTAATAATGGTAGCTTTAGCAATTTTCTTTCTTCTAAGGGATACAGATGGTTTAATTGAAGTTAATTCATTTATAGTTCCAACTCTCGTAATTACAATAACAACAATAACTGTGCTATATTTTATGTTTTGTAAAGATATGATTTCATTAGAGTTTTTAACTAAATTTGAACCAAGAAAAACTGGTGTAACATTATCTACAATATTATATGCTGGATATAATACTCTTTGTTGCCTTGGTGTATTAGTACCTCTTAGTAATCAAATAAAAAAGCCTAAGACTATGTTTTATGGAATTGCACTTGGTGCAATAGGCTTAGCAGGTTTAAGCTTTGCTATAAACTTTTTATTAATGATAAATCAACCATATATACATCAATATGAAATACCTTTATTATTTGTAGCTCAACGTTTTGGAAATGTAGTTCAAGCATTATTATTAGTAGTAATTTGGTTAGAAATGTTTTCTACTGAAGTTTCTGATGTTTACTCTATAAGTAAAACATTAGATAATAGCTTTAATATAGAATTTAAAAAGGCAATCTTCATAGTTCTTATTATTGCTCTTCCTATATCAAGAATAGGATTTTCAAAATTAATTGGATCATTATATCCTCTTTTTGGAATGCTTAGCTTAGTATTTATAGCACAAACAATTTATTTTTATTTTAAACATAAAAAAGAACTAAATTAATTCATAAAGGAAAACACCCCATATTCCCAAAACTGGAATACTGGGGTGTAACTTCTTCAATTATATATCTATATCATTTGAAAAGTTATCTCCAACATCTTTAACTTTTTGAAGAGTATCTATCATATCTTGAATATTTCTAGTAAACTCTTCTATATCTTGATTAACCTGTTGAGATGATGCTGCATTTTCAGCTGCAATTGAAGCTAATGAATCAATTGTTTTAAACATTTCTTCTACCGACTTAACTTCATTATTTAATTGAATTATTGATTTATTTGTTTCGCTTGAAACAACCTTAATTAATTCATTAGCCTCTAAGCTTGTCCTTCTTACATCTTCTAAATTATCTGTTTCTAGCTCTAATATATTATATTGATTTTCTATACTTGTAACTAATAAATTGATTTCTTCTGCAAAGAATGACAAATTGCTATTTATATCCTTAACAGCTTGTTGTGATTGTTCTGCAAGTTTTCTTACTTCTTCAGCTACAACAGCAAATCCCCTTCCCTGTTCTCCTGCCCTTGCAGCTTCTATTGAAGCATTTAGAGCTAAAAGATTGGTTTGAGATGAAATTCCTGATACTAAAGATACTATGTGAGTAATATCCTCTGCCTTTCTTTGAAGATTTTTACCTTTTTCCTTTACATCCATAAATGATTTTAATGATTCTTTTATGGCTTCACTAGACCTATCCACATTTATATGACTTTGATTGATCTTTTCAACAGATTTATCTAATTCATTTTTATTTCTATCTTCAGAATTTACTAAATCCTTTAAAGCTAAAATATTTTCATTTGTTTGCTTTACAAGGGTTTCTGTACTTAACTCTTGTTGTGTTGCTAATTCTGAAACTTGTTCTGAATAGCTAGCTATTTCCTCTGTAGTTTTTCTCATTTTTTCTGTTGTATTATACATTGCTTGAGTAAATGTAGCCAGCTCATTAACTACAAGATTAGCTGATGTTGAATCCTTCCCAATATTATCTTTTAATTTTGATATTCCCTTATATATTTTTTCAAGCTTATCATTTGTAGTTATACTTTTATCTATAGCATCAAAATTATTATTTTCTATATTTTCTATTATGTCATTTAAAGGCTTTATTGTCATATAAGATACAAATACCGATATAATTCCAGAGATAACTCCAATAATTAATCCCTTTGGTAATCCTGCAATTAGGATACTAATAAAAGTAATAACTACAAATATAGGAACTGCCATCTTTAACTCTAAACTCTTTAACCCTATACTTGATAAGCTATTACTAAATTTATATCTCTTACTACGTTGGATAGTATTTTCAAATTTAATATGTACTTTTAATTCACCTTTTTTCCTTTCTACTTCTTTAATTTCTATATTCTCACCAAAATATTTAGCACTTCCATTTAACAGGCCTAAAAAATAATCAAATAGCTCTCTATCTGATCTGTATGTAAAATATATGCTATTACTTGATATTGGTTCTAAATGCATCTTAGGTGGTCTAGCCCCTCTTATCTTTTTCATTATTATTGAATGTATAAAGTTAAGTGAATCTAAAAATTTATATAAATTTACTCTTTTAAAGAATACAGGATAATCTTCTGAGAATTTCTGTAGATTATTTTCTCCAATAACTTGCCATAACCCATTTACTGAAGTACCTACATTATCTGCTATTATCTGTATTAAACTGAATATTTGTGTGTCATTTACATCTTCTAAAGGTGTAAATACTATGTTCTCTGACCAATTTACCGATTTTAAACTTTTATTTATAACTTCATTGCCATATAAATCTCTACATGTTCTTAGCCACGTAGAAACAACTGTACCTTTCATAACTGTCCCCCTTAAATTAAATATGCATACTTAATATGCAATTTTGAAAACTTTATATATTTAAATTCATTATATAACTATTTTTATAAAAAAAATAGATGAATTGGAAATATTCCAATTCATCACCTTATTACACCATATCATCCATATAATCAAATTTAGGAATTGTAGGATCATAATAGTTATCAAAAGACCTTGGAGGAACAAATATTCTTTGAACAGACCTTGCACTTCCCCTCAACTCTGCTATTCTTGTTACTCCTACATAGACATCTGATATTTTATACCAAGTTGCATAATCAACTACACCTGTTTTAGGTAAATTGAAAACTCCTTGGAAAACCCTAACTGCTTCTGCTGTGTTAGCTCCATATATACCATCCTGAGCAACCTTAGGAATTAGAGGATAATTTTGGGATATCCTATTTAAAAATTCTTGTATAGTTCTAACTTCCTGTCCTGATGATCCTATTACTAAATCATATCCTGGATACGACTTTGGTACACCCTTTACTTGATCTGCAGTAACTAATTCAATATCACTTCCATAAAAGTTTGTGAGTATTTCAAACGGAGTCTTACCTTGATCTCCTAAATACTTACTTCCCCACTGTGTCATCCAACCTGGACAAGATACATTTTTACCATCACAATATTGGGTTAATAGTGGTTGCTTTCTTCCTACTCTTCTTACATAAGTTGCAAATATATCATCTACTACTTCACTAATACTTTCAAATATATTTCTTCCATAAGTAAATGCATGATCATATGCTGTTGAATTTGTTATATCAAAATTCTTTCCCTTACCTCTATACCACTCTGTATATATTCTATTTAAAGTAAATGAAACTATAGCATAAATATTTGAACGTATTGTATTTTCTGACCAAGTTGAATATATCTCACATGATGCAACATTCTTTATATAGTCTTTATAAGGAACCCTGTAATTGGGTGCTGATGTATTATTTGGACCTCCAGCATGAACAACTATAAATTCAGGTACTACTGGTTTTTGCAAAACAACCCCACTTGTTGGAGGTGGCAGTGGTTTTTCCTCTTCTTCAGGAATTTTTTCTGGATAATTTCCATTTAAAACATTTGGTCCAATATTTATGGTTTCTACTACACTTCCTCCTGGAGCAGTAGGTGATACATTGGATGTATTCGGCGGAACATTTATAGTTTCGTTTCTGTATGATCTATTTAAGGATTCAATAAGATAGCATGGTTGTATAGCTAACTCATCAGGGAATATTTGACATCTGTTTATTACTATACTTTGAAATCCTTCTCTTTCCACCCTTAAATCATACATACTATAAGGAACTTGTCCTGTTGGTTGTTGAGAGTATTCTAACGGAGGTGCATCTAATTCTATTATTTCAGATTCTCCCATACAATTTGTAGATAGGACTATTTCTTTTGTTTCTGGGCCACCAACTGACGGCCTTATAACTATCCTCGTATTTTCAACAGGTATATAACTTTCGTTAACAAAGCTTTGTACCTTTAATCTACCTTTTTGAGCCATATAATTCTCCTCTAATATTTTTCCTTTAATCAATATATGCCTCTAATGAGTATTTTGTTCTTTTATATATCTGTTGGCTTGCTTACAAATAGATTACCTACACTATACTCTTCATTATCTCTCGTTTGGCTAACACCACCAGTTAAATTTTCCCTTATAGAATCAAATACTCCCTTCATATCTATTGCTCCATACCCCCATTGCTCATTTGGATATATATCCCCTACTCTCATATTTGTTCCTCTTATCAAATAAGTTCTAATTTCTGTTGCATATAAATTAGGATCATTTCCATCTACAGCTCCCCATTGCATTATTAATGCACAACACCCTGCTGTAATAGCTGTTGCAACGGATGAACCACTTACTACTCTAGTTCCCCCTCCTGGCATTGTAACTATTGCGTTTATACCACCTGCAGCTATATCTGGTTTTACTCTTCCATCTCTTGTAAATCCTCTTCCTGATTGACCTACAGTTGCATTATTATTTTGGTTATAAAAAGCAGCTACTATCGCTCCTCTTGATGTTCCCGGAATTGTTAATGTTGTATATTGACTTGGACTTAAAAATTTTGTATCCGGATCTAGCAAGCTTCTTTGAGGTAACCAACTCCAGTACCTCCCATCAACTATATAATCTCCATATAATCTAAATTGCCATATACCTTCTCTAAGCCCTCTTGCCTCAATACTTATTATTTCATCTCCTGTAACAGGATCAGGATAAATATATGAAATCCTCATTCTTGTACCTTCATAAATAAATTGTACATTCTCTACCCTGCTTAATCTAACTGGTATTTTTTCAACTACTTCGCCAGATGGAGACACTACTCCTATTGAAACTTTATCTGGCTGCTGAATATATATTTGAAAGTTTAAATCCTTTTGACCTTTTCCCATTCTAATCTCTATATTTTTTATTTGACCAGGCTTATCAAATTTACCTTCTGTATGAGTATCTGTATCCCCCTCATTTCCAGTACCTGTCACACATGCAAGTGCAAGTTGACTAGTTGTATTTGTGATTATTGTTTCAACAGCATTAGTTCCATCATGAGCCCCTGTATTACTTCCAAGAGCAACGCATATCACCATAGGTCTCTTTAAATCGCTTGCTAATCTAGATAAATATCTTATAGCTAGTAACACCTCAACAGTTGCATATCTTCCTGTTCCTGGAGTACTTACTCCAGCATAATCTAATATGACACTCGGGGCCTGCTTTAACTTAACTATTGCAAAATCACAATCTGGAGCTGCTCCCATAACTTCAGGATTTATCCCTCTAGCTCCAACTAAACTAGCTACCATGGTTCCATGCCCTATATCATCTTTCGTTTTAACTATAGCATACGGATCTTCACCACGTTTATTTGCTTGTATTGCTTCATTAATTTGATCACTATTATATTCAATCCCTAGTCTGGCTTCATAAACCTCATTCTCACCATCTAAGCTCTGATCCCATATCCTTACTATTCTTGTGGTTTCATCTTCTCTCATAAATTCATTATTTAAATAATCTATGCCAGTATCGACTATACCTACTATAACTCCTCTTCCACTTAATTGTAGAAAGGGATTATTATGAAATAAAGGGGCTCCACTAGCTTCTACAGGTGAAGATTGCTGTAATGTGTAGATTACTGGTACCTCTATAGAAACTATATCCTTAACATATGGTTCTACCTCTAAAACTCTATTAAAAGGTATATAAACAATAGCAAAATTAAGATCTAATGCGACAACCGATGCACCGGGTATATTGTTTATCTTTAACAACTCATCTCTTGATGTATATTCAACTATAAAACCTACCACTTCGCTATAATCTTTATAGTTTTGAAATGTTTCTCTTTCAAAGTCCTTATATATACTTGGCTGCCTATAACTATTACTTTTTATATCCACTTCCTTCTCCTCCAAAATTTCATTAATTGAATTTTTACTTCTAACATATTCATTACTACTATTTATTTCATTATCCATAGTTTCTATATTTTTTAGATTTTCGTAAGTATCAACATTATTATCACTATCTAAATTTTCGTTAATATTATTTTCTCCATCATCTCTATATGCTTTACTACTTCTAGACCCTATAAACCCAATATTATTTATTATAGTTTCTATAGCGGAACTTAAGCATACCTGACCATATCCCCAACTCGGATCTGGATATACTACATCTGTTCTAGGCCTCTTAGCCGAAACTACTAAATAATATTTCAGCCTCTCACCAAATAAATATGGATCATTTCTTTTTAAGATTCCCCATTCCATCATCAACGCTGCAATTCCAGTTACATGCGGAGTCGCCATGGACGTACCGCTCTTAGTATCAAATGACCTATTGGGAGTTGGTGCTGAAATACCTTCTCCTGGGGCTACTAAATCTGGCCTTATTACCTCAAATATTGCTGGTCTTCCTCTTCCACTGAAAGAGGATATATTATTTGTAACATAATTATAGCTTCCAACCGCAATTATATTGCTTACTGTTGCAGGAATTCCAAGTGTATTTAATACAGTTGGTTGTAAAAACTTTGTATTAACATTTAATCCTTCAGATATTGGCAACCACATGTCAAATATGCCTGTATATTCATTTTGTAATGATAACCTAATTTCCCACTGCCCTGCTAATATATATTGACTATTTGTTAGTAATGCAATTGATATTTCTCCTATTAAATCAAAGGGTTTAGGTCCAGTATAATAAACTTGATATCTATCCCTTCCTATTATTCCTTCAGTGTATCCCTCTCTTATTATTATCTCTCCGCTTGTTGCTGCAGTAGGGCTTGTTATTCTTATAGATATGTTAGATAAAACAGACTTATATAAATTTAATATTACAGCTGGTTCATCCTCAGCTACATTTATAGATATTCTTTTTTCCCCTGTTAAATCTCCACCAACATGATGAGCTGCATCCCCCTCATTTCCAGCAGCAATAGCAATTGTAATCCTTTCTAGTGTCGATATAGTTGATATATATTGCTCTAAAAGACTTGTTCCATTATGAGCTCCATCATTAGTACTTAAACTTATATTAACTACTAATGGCTTATTCAATTCCTTTCCCCTATCGACAAGAAACTTTAGCCCTCTCATTATATTAGTACTAAGTGCAAATTGCCCTCTAGTAGATTTAACCATTGCAATCGAACTTTTAGGAGCCACTCCATAAAATGCTGGATTTATATTTCCTCCAGCACAAGCAATCCCAGCTACATGAGTTCCATGTTCTGCATTATCATAGGAAGGAACTACAGAAAATGGATCTGTATTTTGAAGAGCAGTATTTATAATCTCTCTATTATATATCTTTCCATTATCACTTAAATCATATATATAATCGATTCTTGTTGTTCCATCTTCATTTCTAAATGCTGGATGAGTATAATCTATACCCGTATCTATAAATCCAACTAAAATACCCTCACCCTGAATACCAAAACTTTCTCTAGCTGTATTTACACAAGCCGCTCTATTACTTTGGGAGTCTGTAGTATATAAGCTTTTAGGTAATTCTATATATTGTATCGAACTGACATTTGCTAATCTCCATAAATTATCAACAGGTATATTAACTATTCCAAATCCAAAACCTAAATCCTCATATCTTCCACCTAAGTCCTCTACAATTTTAGTTATATTCTCAGGGCTATCTCCAGATATTATAGTTACTTCTATTGTCCCTCCATCCGAAAAACTAGTACCATGACTTATTCCTAATTTACTCAATATATTCTTTGGTACATTTTGTATAAGTCCTAATCCCGCATCCACCTTATTTGGATTTATGTTTTCTATAGTTCTCACCTCTCAATGTTGTTTATATCAATATATGTACTTTTTTTGTAAAGTGGGAACCTAAATTATAATTTGTTTTATATATTCATAAGTTTTCTTTATAAAAAAAAGTTGTTTTGAATTTATTAAATCCAAAACAACTTTCCGTTTATAATTTTATTTCTATTCTATCTAATTTAGCTAATACAGAAATCTCGTTAAGATTCATAGTTTCAGTTAATAGGCTTCCTGCATTACTAACTAATAAGACTTTAGAGTTTCCTAAATTCTTTATTTGTCTTATTGCTCTTCTTCCTTTATATTCAACCAAAAATATTCCATTATTGCTTACTTCCTTTACTAAAGTAGCAAATGCTAAATCTCCTTTTAACATTCTAAATCCAGACATCTCATCATCTTGAATTTCTAAGTATAAAACCTTATCCTGAGAGTATCCCTCAACCTTATTTGAATGTATAGGTAATTCTTTAAAGCCCTTATTATTTTTTAATGAATAATCGAGAATAGGAACATTCTTTAGCACAGATGAAAAAGCATTAGTCCAAACTTCATCCTTTTCTATATTTCCTTTAGATGACTTATTTTTTACATCACTCATAGCCTTTCTTTCTTCAATTAAAGCTTCATCAGTAACAACCATACTAACATCATTAAAATCAGCATTTAATATTTTTGATGCCTTGTCAATTAAAGATTCTTGAGCTACTCTTCTTCCCATTTCAATTTCATTTATAAACTTCTCTGCTACACCTAACTTTTTAGCTAATAACTTTTGACTCATTCCACTCTTAAGTCTAGCCTCTTTTATTTTTTCCCCAACTCTACTCACTTTGAGATCTTCCCTTCTGTTGTTTTAAGTACCATTCTCTTTCTTCAATTAAATGCTCCACTAAATAATTAAATTTCCACTCCATAGAAATTGGAGTTACTGTTGCTAATATTCCACCTTTGAACTTTTGTCTAATACTTCTTATAGTTTCTTTTAGCTCTTCATCAGAAAAATTATTAAAAAGAATAACAGATTCTCTTCGCGGATTTGAATTAAATGTCTCGAACTTTAACCCATTTAGTATATCCTTAACAGTCATTTCAACCATTTCTGATGATATTTCTAAAAGCTTAATTCCTTCTTCTTTTAAAATATTTAACTCTCTTTCTGGAACATTATAAACTAAAATACACTTATTGTTATCAAGCATATAACCCCTCCTAACCCCTCTATTAATCTTCTATTATTTCTGGCGCATCATAAGTTACACCAAAGGTATCTACTGTCATTTTTAATATCTTTTGATCTTCATAAGGCTTATCACTATAATCTCTCTTTGAGTTTACTATCTTGTCTGCAACTTCCATTCCTTCGACAACTTTTCCAAATGATGCATATTGTCCATCTAAATGAGGAGAATCTGCAACCATTATAAAGAATTGGCTTCCTGCAGAATCAGGTATCATAGTTCTTGCCATTGAAAGAACTCCTCTTGAATGTTTTAAATCATTTTTAAAGCCGTTTCTAGAAAATTCTCCTTTAATGCTATATCCAGGTCCACCTATACCTGTTCCTTCTGGGCATCCCCCTTGAATCATAAAACCTGGTATTACTCTATGAAATATAATACCATCATAGAAACCTCTATTTATTAAATCTATAAAATTTCTTACTGTATTTGGTGCTATTTCTGGGTATAACTCAGCTTTTATAACACCTCCATCTTCCATATTTATAGTTACTATTGGATTTTGCATAATAAATCTCCTTTCAAATTAAATCTTTTATTATTATTGTCATATTTGAATCTATAAATTCAAATTTATAATATATATCCATTATAATTTAAGTCTGGAATTATATATTTTTTCTTCTTATGGTAATTATATATTATTTAATAAAAAAAGCATAGATTTCTCTATGCTTTATTGAAAAGTAGTTCCTAGTACCACTCTAGAATAATCAGTATAATTTGATAAATTTTTAACACAAACTTGCTTAAAAATAAATTCTCTTCCAAACTTATTTATTAAATCTCCAAGTAAAACATTTAAGAAAGTAGTTGGAATTCTCTCAAAGCCTTCAAAGTCAAGGGATACTCCAATATTTATACTATTTCTAATAATTTCTCTTAGTAAAATTGCATCTTCTATAGTTATATCTTCACCTAATACGTCTTTTATTTTTATTTCAGTTTCCATAAACTACCTCCATAACTTCGTAATTGATTAAATTTTCTGAAAATTCTCTTTACTATAATATATCAATTTTTAGAAATTTTGTCAACGTTTTAACAAATATTTTTAAAATATTAGACTTATAGAATAAAACTATAAGCCTAACTTTTTTATCTTTAATGATTTATATTTTAATTATAATCATTATTCAATTGCTTCAAAGACTTCATCTATTTATTCAACAATCTATAGCTCAAATCTATAACTTCATTTTTATTTGAAGAGTTAATTATTTCAATAGTTCCATTTTCCCTTGATTCAGTTAATAAATTCTTCTCGCTCAACCTTCTTCTTAACTCTTTTGCTGTTCCTAGCCCTCCATCTATTATAGTAATATCCTTTCCTATAATTTTAACTAAAGTATCCTTTATAAACGGATAATGTGTACATCCTAATACTATAGAAGCGATTTTACCACCATTGTATGTATTCACTTTTTCAAACAAGTATTCCTCAACTTCCTTCCCATCAAGCTTACCAGACTCAATAAACTCTACAAGCCCAGGGCATGGTACAGGAATTATTGATGCTCTATCCTTATATCTATTCATCAACCTATTAAACTTTTCTTCCTTCAGTGTCATTGATGTTGCCATAATTAATATATTTCCGTCTTTGTTAAGCTCAACTGCTGGCTTTAATGCAGGTTCTATACCTACTAAAGGCAAATCCGGATATATTTTTCTAAGATCTGCAACAGCTGCACTAGTTGCTGTATTACAAGCAATAGCTATACCCTTAACCCCTTTATTTAATAGGAATTCTACAGCCTTAAATGTCAAATCTCTAACCTCTTCAACGCTCTTTACTCCATAAGGTGCATTTTTAGAATCTCCAAAATATATATAGTTCTCATTCGGCATTACTTGTATTGCTTCCTTCATTACACTTAATCCGCCTACTCCTGAATCAAAAAAACCTATTGGCCTATTCTTATTGTCCACCTAATCTCACTCCATTTTCTTTAATTCTATATTTTATTTTATACCTTTATTTAATATAAATCTACAAATTTATAATGTTATTTAACTTCAATAAACTTTTAAGACAATCCATGAATACTATTTTTCCCATTAATGTTATATTATAATAAATTATATGATTAATTAATAGAGGTGGTTTTTTGAAAAGAAAGTTATTAATTTATAAATATCTTACATGCGTTTTTGCAGCTTTATCTATAGCTACTATTTATTTTACATTTAAATTAGGCCCACAATTAGGAGGTAGAATATATCAAATAGGAATTTTTCTCTTTATTATATTTATTGTTATTTCTTCTAACCTTTTTGATAAGTCAAGAAAATTTAATGAAATACTTTACTTAATCTCATCTTGGCCAAATGCATATGATTCTAAATTTGACTTTAATAAGATACATAAATTTTATTATGAATATGGTCCTAAATCTTTAAATGAAAATACCTTTCATGATATAGATGATCAAACCGCTCATGATCTAAATGTTGATGAGGTTTTTAAAAAGATAAGCAATTGTTCATCAACTCCAGGCGAGCAAATGCTGTATTATATTTTAAGAACACCAAAAACTAATAGTGCTGAATTAATAGAAAGAAATAAAATAATAGACAAATTTAAGAATGATGAAAATCTAAGAAGTACAATACAACAGATATTTTCTAACTTAGGAAAACAAAGAAAAGGTGAGATATTTAATTTATTTAATACAGAAACATTTGTAAATAAATCAAAGGTATTATTATACAATCTAATAGCTTTAAGCTCAGTTGTAGCATTAGTTTGGTTTATTATTGATGGCGCTGATAAAATTCCAACTTTTATAGGAATTTTTGCCATATACATGTTCATTTCACTGCGAACAGCATCTGAAATAGAATATGAACTTACTTCACTTCAATATTTAGGTGACTTTATTAGAGCTTCTAAGGAACTATCTAAAATTGACGATCCTACTTTAAAAGATGAAATAGACAAAATAAAAGAAAGAGTAGATCTATTTTCTAAAATAGATAAAAAAACATTATTTATCTATTCTCAAGGAGCTTTAGATATATTTATAGAAACAATAAATGCTTTATTTTTAACTAGAATACGATCTTACTACTCTATAATCAATATTATCAAGAAAAATAGACAAGAGTTAATAGAACTCTATGCATTAGTTGGTAAAATAGAAGCTTATATCTCTGTATCTTCTTATAGAACTAAATTAAAAAATTATAGTTTACCTAACTTTACTGATAATAAAAATAACTTATTTAAAATAGAAAATGCTTGTCATCCATTATTAGAGGATGGTATTCCTAACAGTATAAATTTAAATAATAAGGGAGTTATTTTAACAGGTTCAAACATGTCTGGTAAATCTACATTTATGAGAACTCTAGCTTTAAATATGCTATTAGCTCAATCTATTTATACATGTTTATGTGATGATTATAATGCTTCCTTCTTTAGGGTTATGTCTTCTCTTAGTATTTCAGACGATGTTTTATCTGGTACTAGCTATTATTTGGAGGAATGTAATGCTGTTCTTAGGATTTTAAATTCATTAGACGAAGAGGTACCAGCATTTTGCATAATTGATGAAATATTTAAAGGAACAAATCCAATTGAAAGAATAGCTACCTCTAAGCAGATTTTAAAATATATTATGAATAGGAATGCACTTTCAATTGTTGCAACACACGATTTAGAATTAGCCGAAACTTGTAATGATAAATATTTAAAATATTATTTTTGTGAAGATGTTGATGAAAATGAAGGTTTAATTTTTGATTTTAAATTAAAAGAGGGCATTTGTAATACAGGAAATGCCATAAAACTATTATCCTATTTAGGCTATCCTAATGAGATAATAAATGATTCAATTAAAGATATTTCTTCTAAATAAAAATATAAGTATGTAGGTTCGTTTTTTATAACTTCACTTGAAGTCAAACAGACCTGCATATTTTTATTTAATAATTTAAAAATTCTATATACATCTAATATTATTTTCACATTATTTTGTTAAATTAATTATTGACATCATACCATGTATATAATAGAATTGCTTTATAATTAAAGAATTTTACGAATATTATGACGTCTAGACCAGTTAAATATTCGATTTAAAGCAGAAAGGAAGTGACTTTTCCTTGTTATATTTCGGCAAGGAAGATTTTATGAAAGATTTAATTTTTACAATACCAAAATCAAAGCATAATAAAGAAGACTTATTTAGAATCTTTAAAGACCATCCTGAAATAAAATTTGTATCTATTGTTGGAATAGATTTATCAGGTAATGATACTGACGAAAAAATTCCATCAAGATTATTTTTAGATGATATTGACTCATTTTTAAATGGAGTTGCTATTCAAACAGACGGTTCTTCAGTTGTACTTCCTGGGATTGCAACATTAAATGACGCAAAAGTTGATATGATTGCAGATCTTAATGCTAATTGGTTTGTTGACTATAATTACGATCATATTGATCCATTTACTAACAAGCCTATTGGTACTCTTAGAATTCCTTCATTCCTAATTCATAATAATAAATCAGTATGTTCAAGAAACATTCTTACTTCAGCAATAAATACATTTAAATCAACTCTTTTAGATATCTTTAAAAATAAACCTAAAACTTTAAAACCATTTGGAATTGAATATGATGATATAGATGAAATTGTAATAACTTCAGCTTCCGAACTAGAATTTTGGGTTAAAACTCCAAATGAACAAGCTCATATAGAAGAATTATCTACATCTCAAGTATTACAAGAGCAATATTGGACAAGAACTAAAGGTGCTGTTAGAACTGCATTAGAAGAAACTTTACTTCTTATGGAATCATATGGATTTGAACCTGAAATGGGACATAAAGAAGTTGGTGGAGTAAAGTCAAAGCTTGATTCTAATGGACAATTCAATCATATAATGGAACAACTTGAAATAGACTGGAAATACGCTGATGCTATTCAAGCTGCTGATAATGAAATCTTCGTAAAAATATTAACTCAAGAAACATTCAGAAGACATGGCCTAGATGTTACATTTAAGGCAAAGCCAATAGATGATGTTGCTGGTTCTGGAATGCATATACACTTAGGTGTTAGTTTAAAATTAAAAGACGGAAAAAGAATAAACTTATTCCACGCTACTAAAGAAGATTTCATAAGCCGCATAGGATACGGAGCAATAATGGGCGTATTAAAAAATTATGAAATTATGAATCCATTTATATCTTCAACTAGTGGTGCATTTAAAAGATTAAAACCAGGCTTTGAAGCACCTATATGCATAGTTACATCACTTGGAGTATCCCCTGATAATCCATCAAGAAATAGAACTATATTAATAGGTTTAATAAGAGACTTAACAAATCCATTGGCAACAAGATTTGAGCTTAGATCACCTAACCCTCATACAAATATATATCTAGCTCTTTCTGTTTCATATATGGCAATGCTTGATGGAATAATATATGCCCTTGAAAATGATAAAACTGAAGAAGAACTTTTGGCAGAGTTATCAAAGAAACCTGGTGAGGATGCATCTTATTTAGAAAAATCTAGAGCTTATAGAAGTGAAGAAGACGTATTTGAATTCTATACAGATAATGAAAGAAGCGAATACTTTGGTAAAGCACCTGCTACTGTATATGAAAACTTAATTCAATTAGACACGTATTCAGATAAACTAAATATATTAAAAAGAAATGATGTATTTAGTGATAAGTTAATAAATAGCTTTAAACTTGCTACAATTCAAAGATGGACTACAGATATTGTTCATAGAGTTATATTAAATCATGCTGCTGAAGTTAGATCCTTTAAAAAGCTTCACTCTGAGAACGCATTAGATTTAGATATATCAAATTGGATGACTATAGATAACTTAAGACATTATATAATGAAAGATACTTATACAACAAAAAGCTTATTCACTCGTATAAAGTTAGCTTTATCTAATGAAGATTATGCTCTAGCATCTGATCTATCACTTGAATTAGAAGATAAAATGAGTGAATTAAGAAATCTTTACACTAACTATACAAAGAACTTATTAGATATATAAATTTATATAGAAACATTGTTAAAAAAGTTAAGCTAATAAGCTTAGCTTTTTTATTTTATCAACAGATAACTGTACAATTTTAAATTTAATAAAATTTAGAGAAAAGTTTTCTCTAAATGAGTGTCCCCCTGCATTCCTTTTTATCTTAACTAATATTTTTATATCCATGCAGGAATATGAATTTTTTCATTATCCATAAAAGATATATTATTATCTAAAACACTTTTTATAACACTCTTTTTTCTATTTAATGAATTATTATTTATAAAATCTTCAGCTTCCTTCATACTGTTAGCTTTAAATATAAAAGTCCATCCATTTTTATCGTATTTACCTGTACACATTAAATACTTTTCTTTTTCATTATCTATATGCTGTCTATCTATTATTAAGCTTTTAAATTCACCTATTGTTTTATAATTTAACTTTACAAAAATATCATTATTCATATTACCCTCCAACCAAACAGAAGTTCTATATTTATATTATACGAACATACGTTTTATGTCAATACTTGTATATAATTTTTACATAATAATTATAAAAATACTTTTTTATTGTAGAAATCTATTGCTTATTGTCAAAATTTATATAAATCTTTATATAATATAAAATATTTTTATTATGTAACCATACATTCTTTATATACTATGTTGATCTGTATTAGAATATAACCATATAAATTTAAAAACTAAACTTTCTACAAATAAAAAATAAATGAAGATTTTCTGAATCAAAATCTCCAGAAAATCTTCATTTAATTTTTTCATTATTATTCTGCTATATCAAAAACCTCTAGATTTCTATTCTCTACCCCAAAGGCTTTAACCTCAGCTATAGCTCTCAATGTATCTAAAGCTGTTATAACACCTATATTTCTTTCTACTGCTGCTCTTCTTATAATAAATCCATCTCTCTTAGAATCATTCCCCTTAGTTGGAGTATTAACTACTAAGTCTACTTCTTTATTTTTTACTACATCTAATATATTTGGTGCATCTTCATGTAATTTTCTTACTACTTCCACTTCAATATTAGCTTCTCTTAAAAGATTAGCTGTACCTTCTGTTGCAACAAACTTATATCCAACTTCAGCTAACATTTTTGCTATAGGTAGGAACTCCTTTTTATCATGCTTATTTATAGTTGCTAATATCTTTCCTTTTTTATTTGAAGGATACATACTTCCTGCAACAAAGCCTTTATATAAAGCTTCCTTTATATTTCTTCCTACACCTAGAACTTCTCCAGTTGATTTCATTTCTGGTCCTAATGATACTTCAACCTTAGGTAATTTTTGTGTTGAGAATACAGGTACCTTTACAGATACTAATTCTGGCTCTTTATATATATCAACTCCATAGCCTAAATCTCTTAGCTTATGTCCAAGCATTACTTTAGTAGCTAAGTCTACTATTGGAACCTTACTTACCTTACTTATATATGGTACAGTTCTTGATGCTCTAGGATTAACCTCTATAATATACAGCTCTCCTTCAAATTCTATGAACTGAATATTTATCATTCCCTTAATTCCAATTGATAATGCTAATTTCTTAGTATAATCTAAAACTTTAGCTTTTATATCAGAGCTTATATTTTGGCTTGGATACATAGTTACTGAATCTCCAGAGTGAACTCCAGCTCTTTCTAAATGCTCCATTACTCCTGGAATTAATATTTCTTCTCCATCTGATATTGCATCTACTTCTATTTCTCTACCCATTAAATACTTATCTACTAGTATAGGATTTTTCTTATCCTTATCAAATGCATTCTTTAAATAATACTTTAATTCCTCTTCGTCATGAGTAATTTCCATTCCTTGACCACCTAGAACATATGAAGGCCTTACCAATACTGGGAAACCCAATCTTCTAGCTTCTTCTAAGCCTTCTTCCACATTCCAAACACCTTTGCCTTTTGGTCTATCAATTCCTAGTCTTTCTAATAGGTCATCAAACTTCTCTCTATCTTCAGCCATATCTATTTGATCAGCTGTAGTTCCTAAAGTCTTAATTCCCTTCTCTTTTAAGAAGTTAGCAAGTTTAATAGCTGTTTGACCACCGAATTGTAGTATAACTCCATCTGGATTTTCCTTATCGATTATATTTAATACATCTTCTTCTGTTAATGGCTCAAAATATAACTTATCTGATATATTAAAATCTGTACTTACTGTTTCTGGATTATTATTTACTATTATAGTCTCAATTCCCATTTTCTTTAATGATTTTACGCAGTGTACTGAAGCATAATCAAATTCTATTCCTTGACCTATTCTTATTGGACCTGAACCTATAACTATTACTTTCTTTCTATCTGATACTTCTACTTCATCATATTGCTCATAAGTTGAGTAGTAATATGGTGATAAGGCTTCAAATTCTCCTCCACAAGTATCAACCATCTTATATGCTGGCTTGATATTCCATATCGTTCTTAACTTATAAACATCCTCTGGGCTAACTTTAAGCATATCTGCTATAGCCTTGTCTGAGAATCCCTTTTTCTTTAAGTTTAATAACCATTCTTTATCTAAATCTTCTATCTTGCTTAATTTTAATCTAGTTTCTTCTTCAACTATCCATTTGAATTTTTCTAAGAAGAATATATCTATTCCAGTAATCTTGGCGATACTTTCTATTCTATAATCTCTTCTTATCATTTCAGCTAAAGCAAATAATCTTTCATCATCTGGCTTAACTACGATTGATTTCAACTCTTGAATGCTTAATTCTTTAAATTTAGGATGATCTAAAGAGTATTTTCCTATTTCTAAGCTTCTTATTCCTTTTAAAAGTGCTGCCTCTAAGTTAGCACCTATTGCCATTATTTCTCCAGTTGCCATCATCTTTGTTCCTAAAGCCCTATCTGCTGCATAAAACTTATCAAATGGCCATTTTGGAATCTTAACTACAACGTAATCTAAAGTTGGCTCGAAGCAAGCATAAGTTTTTTGAGTTACTGCATTTTTAATTTCATCTAATCCATATCCTAATGCTATCTTTGCTGCAAGCTTTGCTATTGGGTATCCTGTTGCCTTAGATGCTAATGCAGATGATCTTGAAACCCTTGGATTGATTTCTATTACTGCATATTCAAAGGAATTTGGATTTAATGCAAATTGTACATTACATCCTCCTTCTATTCCTACAGCATTTATAATATTTATTGCTGAAGTTCTAAGCATTTGATATTCTTTATCAGATAAAGTTTGTGATGGTGCAACAACTATACTATCTCCTGTATGAATCCCAACTGGATCTATATTTTCCATGTTACATACAGTTATGCAGTTTCCATAAGAGTCCCTCATCACTTCATACTCTATTTCTTTCCAACCCTTAACTGACTTTTCTAAAAGAACTTGACCAATTGTACTTAATTGTAATCCTGAAGCTAATATTTCTCTAAGCTCTGCTTCACTTTCAGCAATTCCACCGCCAGTTCCCCCTAGTGTGTAAGCAGGTCTAACTATTACTGGATATCCAATATTAGTAGCATAAGCAACCCCTGCTTCTATCTCAGTTATAATTTCACTTTGTATAACTGGTTCATTAATTCTATTCATCATATTTCTGAAAAGCTCTCTATCTTCACCTTCCTTAATAGATTGAATAGATGTACCAATTACTTTTACATTATATTTATCTAAAACTCCCGCTTCATATAAATCTACAGCAAGGTTAAGTCCTGTTTGACCACCCATTCCTGTAAGTAAACTATCTGGTCTTTCCTTATCTATAACTTTTTCTAAAAACTCTACTGTTAGTGGCTCTATATATATTTTATCAGCAACTTCTGAATCAGTCATAATAGTTGCTGGATTTGAATTAACTAAAACTACTTCTATTCCTTCTTCTTTTAAAGCTTGGCATGCTTGAGTTCCTGAATAATCAAATTCAGCTGCTTGTCCTATTACTATTGGGCCTGATCCTATTACTAAAACTTTTTTAATATCTTTATTTAATGGCATATCCTAAATCCTCCTATAGTGCATATTTTATAAACTTATCAAATATATATTCGCTATCTTTTGGTCCTGCTGCTGCTTCTGGATGGAATTGAACTGAGAATATTGGAAGGCTCGTATGCTTCATTCCCTCAATAGTTCCATCATTTATATTGATATGTGTTGCTACAACATCATTTGGTAAAGTTTCAACCACATATCCATGGTTTTGTGATGTAATATGAACTTTATTTTCTTCTAAGTCCTTAACTGGATGGTTGCATCCTCTATGTCCAAATTTTAATTTAGTAGTTTTTCCCCCTAAAGTTAATGCTAAAAGCTGATGCCCTAAACATATACCTACTATAGGCTTCTTTCCTACTAACTCCTTTATATTTTCTATTACATCTACTAGATCCTCTGGGTCTCCAGGTCCATTTGATAAGAACACTAAGTCTGGATTTACTTCTAAAACTTCTTCTGCAGTTGCATTCATTGGGAATACAGTTAACTTGCATCCTCTATTTTTAAAATTTCTTATTATATTTTCCTTTATTCCAAAGTCAATTATTGCTACGTGCTTTCCTTTGCCTTCTATTGAATACTTTTCCTTAGTACTAACTATGCTAACGGCTTCTTTATTTGAAAAAGAACTTATTCTTTCCTTAACATCCTCTAATGTAACTTCTTCTAAAGAAATCATTCCTTTCATAGTTCCATAATTTCTTAAGACTTTTGTTAAAGCTCTAGTATCTATGCCTTCTAATCCAATTATCTTATTTTGTTTTAAATAATTTTCAAGATCCATTTCACATCTAAAGTTATTTGGGAAGTTACATTTTTCTCTAACTATAAATCCCTTAACCTTAGGTGATTTTGATTCCATATCCTCTAAATTGATTCCATAGTTACCTATAAGAGGATATGTCATTGTAACTATTTGCCCATAATATGATGGGTCTGTTAAAACCTCTTGATAACCTGTCATTCCTGTAGTAAATACTACTTCTCCTATACTGTCTTTTAAATATCCAAAAGCCTTGCCTTCAAAAATCATACCATTCTCTAATATTAGCTTTGCTTTCATATTTAGCCCTCCTTAAATTTTAAAATATGTTTAGCTAAAAATACACTTTATAAAAGCTCTACTTATCTAAAAAATAAAAGGATAATAAGAAGACAACAAATTATAGTTCTCTTCCTACTATCCTTATATATTTAATATCAGTATTAGAAAATGCCCTTACTGACATAGCTATGCAATTATTTTGTGAATATAAATATAACATAATTATATACTCCCTTTCTGGCCTCACAGGACCAATTTAAAGTGTACTTTTTAACCTTTTAATTATCTTTTTGATAATTAATTATCCTTTTGATAATATTCTATATTTTCTATAAATATCTGTCAAGGAAATTTAAATTAATAATTATACGTAACTCCCCAAGTTTTACTGAATATTTATTTATTTAAACAAAACAAATTTACATTACAAATATTAAATTATTATTTATTCACTAGATAATTTTATAGCGTTATTACCGACATAAGTATTTAGATAGTCGCTTTATTATTTATTGCTTATATACTATATATTTTACACTATACAGCATTATAAATATATCTATTTGTGAATAAAAATTCAATATTATTAATTTTTATTCACTCATATATTTTAAATGATTTATTTGTAAAAATATTCTATAATTATATTGAAAATACATTTTTACTCTGTTATAATACTGTATATTATAACTCTTAATATTATATATAATACCATTAAATGTGCGAGGAGGTTAATAATTTGCTTAAACTAGACAATGTTAGTAAAAAATTTAAAACTACCAAAGTTGTCGATAATTTATCCTTTTCTGTTAATAAAGGTGAAATTGTTGGTTTACTTGGTGAAAATGGAGCAGGGAAAACAACAACTTTAAGAATGATTTCTACTATGTTAGAAATAACTGAAGGCGAAATTAAAGTTAACGATATTGATGTAAAATCAAATTCTGAAAGCGTAAGAAAAGAAATAGGAATTTTATTTGGAGGAGATGTAGGCTTATATGACAGACTAAGTGGAAGAGAAAATATAAGATACTTTGCCAATCTTTATGGAATGACTAAAAAAGAAGCTGATGAAAGAATAGATAACTTAGCAAAAAGCTTTGGTATGGAGGATTATATAAACAAACCTGTTGGAAAATATTCTAGAGGTATGAAGCAAAAAATATCTATTGCTCGATCAATAGTTCATAATCCATCTGTTATGCTATTTGATGAACCAACTACTGGTTTAGATGTTAGTGCTGCTAGAATAGTACAAGACTTCATACTACAATGTAAAAGTGAAAATAAAGTAATACTATTTTCTAGTCATTCTATGAAAGAAGTAGAAAAGCTATGTGATAGAGTTGTAATTATAAATAAAGGGAAATTAATAGAAGATTGTACATTAAGTAAATTAAAAGAAAAATATAATAATGAGGATTTAGAAGAAACATTCCTAAAACTTATAGGAGGTAAATCTAATGAATAACTTTTTAACAGTTTTAAAGAAAGAACTATTAGATATTGTAAGAGATAAGAAAACTCTTGTATTTACATTAATATTACCTATACTTATTTATCCTATAATGTTTAAATTTATGTCTTCTGCAATGGAAAAAACTCAATCAGACGTACAAAAAGAAATTAATATATATATTGATGGTGATAAAAATTCTTCTATGGCAAAAGCTATAACATCTCTAGATAATATTAAATTGCCTGAAATAGAATCTCCAACAGAATCACTAAAAAACGGGGATATTCAACTTATAGTAAAAATCCCTGAAAACTTTGATGAAAATATATCTCAAGGGAAAAATGATACTATTGAACTTTTAATAGATGAAGAATCTAATAAGTCTATGATTGCAAGTAGTATGGTTAACGAAATATATGAAAGCTATAAAAAATCTATAGTTGAACAACGCCTAGCTGATAAAGGAATAGACTCATCTATACTTACTCCATTTGAAGTTAGCGTTAAATCAGGAATAAATGCTGATAATGAAGATATCAATGGGGGAGCCGCAATGCTTCTTACTATGATTCCAACATTAATTGTTATTCTTATGGTATCTTCTACTGTTGGTATGGCTGCCGATCTTGGCGCTGGCGAAAAAGAAAGATTTACATTTGAACCACTTTTATCAACTTCTGCTAAAAGAGCTTCATTACTTTGGGGTAAAATAGGCGCTTTATGTACCGTTTCATTCATAGCCTTGATGGCCAACCTTACTGCAATGGTAATTTCAATGCAAAAGTTTATGATTGTTGGTGAAGAAGTTAACTTTAAGCTAACACCTGCAACAATACTTGGAATGCTTATAATTGGCGCTTTAGTTTTAATTACTTTATCTGCATTACAAATATCAGTAAGTATTTATGCAAGATCAACTAAAGAAGCAAATTCATATTTAGCTGCTATTACTATGCCTACTATGATTTTAGCCTTCTTGCCTTATATGATGGATGCAAAAGGAATAAATCCAGCATTCTTCAATATTCCTATAACAAACGCAATTTGTTTAATGAAGGAATTTACAGTTGGAATCTTTGATGTTAAACATATAGCCATAGTTGTTGGATGGCATATAGTTTATATAATTGCTTCTATAATATTTGCTAAATTCATGTTCTCAAAAGAAGAAGTTATTTTTAGAAATTAACAATTGATAATGAACAATGCATACTGAGCAATGGATAATGCATAATTATAGATATAATCCACCTTTGTGAATTATTAAAAATAAAAAAATAAAGGAATTCAGCTCAAAGCTGAATTCCTTCCTTAATTTTTTCATTCTTTAATTCTTTCATTCTTTCATTCTTTAATTCTTTCATTCCTTAATTATTCATTATAGAAAGTTTCTTATCAAACTTTCTTATCTCAGGCCAAGTATGATAATTAGCACCTTCTTTTGAATGGTATTCCTCAAAATCTTCTACACTGATTTGATATGTTTCAAAGCCTTCTATTTCTACTTCTATTTCAATATACTCACCTTCAATTGTATTAAAACCCGTTACTTCTCCTGTAGGTATAACTTCACTTCCATAATAAAATGTAACTCCATTTTCTATAAGAGTTTCATAAATCTCTAAAATTTCATCTTTAATGTTTTCTGTCATGACAATAATTCACCTATCCCTTATTCATCATTAATATAATCTTTCTAGATAAGCTTCTAGGCATAATCTTATTTAATGCAATTATAACCTTATTTTTAAATCCAGGAATTATTATTAGTTTTCCCTTTTTAAAATCTCTATAAGCTATTTCTGCCACTTTTTTTGGTGTCATCAATGCTTTTTTAGCAGATTCTTTTTTTCTTATTCCAGCTTTATCTTGAAACCCTGTGCTTACAGGGCCTGGACATAAACAGCTTACTTTTATTCCCGTTCCTTTTAATTCTTCATATATAGCTTCTGTAAAACTTAATACATATGATTTTGATGCGTAATAAGTAGCCATTTTAGGACCTGCGCAAAATGCCGCTGTTGAAGCAACATTCATTATTGCTCCATCACCATGGCTTATCATTATTGGCAAAAACACCTTAGTTAATTCTGTTAAGGCTCTCACATTTACATCTATTAAATTCAATTCTTTTTCTATTTCTATTTCGCTTAGGTAACCAAAGGATCCTAATCCTGCATTATTAATTAAAATATCCACAGATATATTTTTTTTATTCACATAATTTAATAGTTTTTCACAAGAGTTATCCTCAGATAAATCTAAAGATATGCTATACACGTTAATATTATATAGTAATATTAACTCTTCTTTTACCTTCTCTAGCTTCTCCTCATCTCTTGCAACTAAAATTAAGTTATTTCCATCATTAGCATATAGTTTTGCTAATTCATATCCAATCCCAGTAGTAGCTCCAGTTATAAGTACATAGCTCCTACCATACGGTTTACCCATAAAAAATCCTCCATAAATTTATTTATCAAAATTTATATTTAAATATATCATATAGTTCTATATATATAAATATTAAATAAGATGCGAATATATAATATAAATGGCTATTTTCGTATAAAAAATAGAGAAAGGTTGTCCTTTCTCTATTTTGCTACGTTTATCTTATATATATTTGAAATCTTTTCTAATATAATAATTTAAAAAACTATCTAATATATTTACAGTAATTCAAATTTTACTTTATACCATTAATAACAAAATTAATTAGAAACAAAGCACTTACAACATACATTATTGGATGTACATCCTTCGCTTCTTTTTTAACTATCTTAGCTAAGCAATATGTTACAAATCCAGCTGCCACCCCATTTGAAATACTTCCTGTAAAAGGCATAAATGTAACTACGAAGAATGCTGGCATAGCTACTTCAAAATCACTCCAATCAATATTTTTGAAGGATTCCATCATTAATATACCTACTACTATTAATGCTGGAGCGGTAGCTGCTGATGGCACCATACCCATTATAGGTGATATAAATAATGATAATATGAATAACACTGCTACTGTAACAGAAGTTAATCCAGTTCTTCCGCCTTGTCCAATTCCTGCTGCACTTTCAACATATGTTGTTGTATTACTTGTACCTAATAGTGCTCCTATTGAAGTTGCAGTCGCATCTGCAAATAATGCTCTTTCTAATTTTGATGAAAAATTATTTCCACTTTCAAATAGCTTTTCATCATTATCATCAAATATTCCTGCTTTTCTTCCAGTTCCTAAGAATGTACCAATTGTATCAAAAGTATCTGATAAAGAAAATGCAAATATAGTAATTAATACTAAGGATATCTTAGATGGATCACTAAATAATCCTACAAAATCTAACTTAAAAAATGTTGGTGCTATGCTTGGGATTCCAAAACTAATTTGTGAAAAGTCAGGCACTTGTGTTACCCCCATAAAAATACCAACAACTGTAGTTAAAAGAATTCCTAATAGAATTGCCCCCTTAAACTTAAGAAGCATTAATATTAATGTAATCACTAGTCCTATTAGTGCTAATAATGCTACTGGATCCTTAAAATCAGTCATTGCTAGGTTTACACTATTAAATATTGATGAGTCTCCTGATGAAGCAATTTGATTTGCAGCCTCACCTGTAAAAGTAAGAAAATGTGCTTGCTTAATACCTAAGAATGCAATGAAAAGACCTATACCGCCTGAAATTGCATATTGAAGTGAATGAGGAATAGCTTGTATTATCATTTTTCTTATTTTAGTGGTAGTAATAATAATATTAATAATTCCGCAAATGAATACCATAGCTAAAGCTTGTTGCCATGTGAATCCAAGTCCCAATACTACTGTAAATGTGAAAAATGCATTTAATCCCATCCCTGGTGCTTGTGCAAATGGAACATTTGCCACCAATCCCATAACTAGAGTTCCTATAGCTGCTGCAATAATTGTAGCAACAAAAACAGCATTTTTATCCATTCCTGCTGCTGCTAAAATAGATGGATTTACAAATAAAATATATGCCATTGTAAGAAATGTAGTTAATCCTGCCATTAATTCAGTTTTAACATCTGTTCCATTTTCCTTAAGTTTAAAAAATTTATCCATAATAGCCCCCTTTAATTTTCGAATATTACATAAATATATTATCATTTCATTCGTATTTAATCAATATGTTTTTTACACTTTTTATTAATTATTACCAGTATATATATAAATTTTTAATTTCTAAGCTAAATCTGCCTCTATTAATCCAGCAATAATTTCATAAAATCCGAACATTATGTTGAATAAACACACCTCTATATTTGTTTTGCTATATATACTTTAATTATAATTTTTTATTTATTGATACAGCATTTCAAATTAATCACCATATATTTACAATAAAGTTTCAAAGTGGTATAATATGCATAACATTTATATACGTATTTAAAATGAATATATTGCTGAGAGGAGATTTTATTATGATTCCTACTATGCCAAACATGAATAATGTAGTAATTCATGTAAAGAACAATACATCTATGGATTTAGAAAAATGTACTATTGAACATACTGGAAAGGGTGGACACCCTATTAAATTAGGTAATATCAAATCAATGGAAAAAACCAATGAAGAAATGTGTATCTTAACTTCAAGAGAAAAATCAGACCTTATTTTTAGTTATACTCTAAATGGAGAAAAATATAGTTCGATCGTATACAACAACATAATTTTTTCTGATATTAGACCACTAACTATAAATATATGTGAAAACAATAATAACTTAATATTTAACACTGAAAGAATCTCTAGTAAAGATATCTAATAAGTATTTAAATAAGGAGTGCTTATAATGAAAAGAGAAGTTCAAAAATTTCCTGTTTCTTGGTTGCTTTTTAGTAGTGATTTTAATAGACACAACACAATTATATATATAAAGAATCACACAACTTATAACTTAGAGAATACTACTATTGAAAGAACTGGCATGGGTGGACATCCTATTGAATTAGGAACTATAAAAGCAATGAGTAGTGATGTTAATGAAGAAATGTATCCTTCGCCAATTATGGAAAAATCCGATTTAATCTTAAATTACGTATTAAAGGGTGAAAATCACAGTTCAGTTATACACGGCAATATATTTCTTACAGATATTAGACCTATAGTCATTGATATAATCGAAGAAAATGAGGAATTAATTTTTTCAGCAACTCGTATAAAACATGAAGATATAATTAATTAAAAATAAAAGTGAGGACTTAGTGCCTCACTTTTATTTCACTCTAAATTATTTCTTTTCATCTTCAGTCACTCTTCCATCTGAGCTACTTACAGGAATTACTTCCCCTAAAAATTTAGGTTCTGGTTTTAATATATTTACGTAGACAAAGTCTTTTAATTGTGCCAATAATTCACGCTTTTTATAACTATCCATCAATTGATATTGTCTTTTATCTGACTTTATTCCATAAGCATCTATTCCTAATTTTCTAGCTATATATAAAGCTCTTGGCAAATGATACTCATTAGTTACTATTATTGCCTTATCAACTTTAAAAATCTCTTTTGCCCTATACATTGTATCATAAGTACTGAAGCCTGCATGATCCATAAATATTATCTTTTCATCTATATCATTTTGTAATATATACTTTTTCATAGATCCAACTTCATTATATTCTTCTCTACCATGATCTCCACTTAATAAAAATGTATTTCCTAATCCAGCTTCAAAGGCTTCTAAAGAAGTTTCTAATCTATCAGCTAATATATCTGATGGTGTTCCATCTCCTCTAACTCCGGCCCCCAGCACTATAATCGCATCATTTTCACTAGGAATATCTTCAATATTATAAATATATTTTTTATAGCTATTGACTGTTGAAATGGTTATACTTATGGATATTATAAATATCATTAGTAATATTATAAATATACTCATAATTCTTCTTCCCCACTTCTTAAATTTCAAATTTCTCATGAAATTATCCTGATATATTATATTCCATACTTCATTTTAATGTGTGGAATTCCTGCTTCATCATACTCATTTGATACTTCCTTAAACCCAACAGACTTATACAATTCTTTTATATAGCTTTGTGCTGATATTGTTATTTTTTCTTGTTTAAAATGCTTATGTATCTCTTGTATTGCTTTAATCATCATTTCTTCAGCTAATTTTTTACCTCTATACTCCTTTAAAACTAATACTCTTCCTATAGATGCCTCTTCATAAGATAATCCCGGTGGCAATAATCTGCAATATCCTACTACTATTTCTTCCCCATCTTTATTATCTATTGCAAATAAGTGCACACACTTCTTATCTTTATCATCAAAATCATTTTCACAAGTTATTTCTTGTTCACAAGCAAAAACCTCATATCTAGCTTTTGCTATTTCATAAAGTTCACTTATGTTAAGTTCATTAAAATGCTTGCTTCTAAACTCAATTTTCTTATCCATATAATGCTCCTTTTAAATCGTAAATTTTAGTATATTATAATTATAATATTATCATTTTATCTTTTCCATAGATATCTACTTTAAGAATATCAATATAATTCCCATAGTTTTATAATATCTAAAAAATATATTTTAATATTTATGGAACCTTTTTATATATTTAATCGTCTATAATGTGAATCGATTCAGAAGGGGGCATTAATAATGGTTAATGAACTATTATTCAAAAAAGCTGTAGAAGGCGATAAGGATAGCTTTATAAAATTAATAGAGCCAATTAAAGAAAACTTATATAGAGTAGCCTTTATATATTTAAAAAATGAAGATGATGCTTTAGACTGTGTTCATGATGGAATAGTAAAGGCAATAAAATCATTAGAGACACTAAAAGAACCTCAGCATTTTAATACTTGGATGTCCAGAATAATTGTGAATGTCTGTAAGGATTATATTAAAAAAAATAGCAAGGTTGTTTTAGTTGATATAAATGACTACGAAAACAAACTAATATCTGAAGATAATAAAAGTGATATTAATGAGGATATAAAAAGCGCTCTCAATAAGCTATCCAACAAAGAAAAAGACCTAATCGTAATGAGATATTTAGAAGATAAATCATTAAAAGCTCTGTAGATGAAGGATATGATATAACATTTAGTAAAAGCCTATCAAATAAGAAATCTAAAAAGTTTAATAAGAATATAGTTGCAGCAACTATATTGGTAGCTTTAGGCGTAACAGTATTCGGCTCAATATTTAGTAATGAGGTAATTGCAGCAGTTAAATTAACCATGTTTGATATAAAAAATTATCTAGGAGTTAATTATAACTTAGATGAATATAGCACTGTAGTTAATGAAGCTATAAGCAAAAACGGAATAACAATTCAATTAAATGAAGTTATTTTAGACAAAGATGAAATTATTGTCTCAACAACAATAAAATCAGATAAAAAACTAGGTGATAATGGAAATATAATGGTATTTGGGAATGTATATATTAATGGTAAAAAAGTATCTAACTCAGCTGGAGGTTCAGGAAAGCAAATTGATGATTATACTGAAGAAAGTGTACTTTCATATACATTAGATAAAGAGTTAGAAAGAGGAGATATGCATATAGAAATAAAATATGATGAAGCTCTTTTACACATGGGCGAAGAGAAAATTAAAGTAGAAGGACCATGGAAATTTGAGTTTACTTCTAATGGTGATTCATTATCTACAAACACAAATAATATAAATTTAGATAATTCATTTACATTAGATAATGGTCAAAAGATAACACTTAATGAATATAGAAGTAATGCTGTAGGCGAAAAGATTTACTACTCTGTTGAAAATAAAGATAGAAATAACGTATATTCATTAGAATTAATAGGATATGATGATTTAGGAAATGAAGTTAAGTTTTATAGTTCTTATGAAGAAATGACTAACGGCTTATTAAAAAATCAAACTGAAATTTCACAAGATGCAAAAGCATTAACATTAACACCATATGCAGTAGCCTTTCCAAAAGAAAGCGGTAGGATGAGCAATGATTACAAAAAGGTTGGTGAAGAGTTCATTATAAAATTAAAGTAGTTTTACTTTTCTTATAAAAATGTAGTTACTTTATTTTTTATTAAAGTAACTACATTTTTTATATTATAAATTTGTTTATTTCATAACTTTACCCTTATCCAATATGGCTTTATAAAAATATTACTATTATTTTAAACTTATCTTACTTGTCCACTTCCATAAATTATATATTTAATAGTTGTAAGCTCTTTTAGTCCCATTGGTCCTCTTGCATGAAGCTTTTGAGTACTTATTCCTATTTCTGCTCCAAATCCAAATTCACTTCCATCTGTAAATCTAGTAGAAGCATTTACATAAACTGCTGCTGCATTAACTTTATTTAAAAACTTTTGTGAATTTTTATAGCTGTTAGTTACTATTGCTTCTGAATGTCCTGAACCATATTTATTTATATGATCAATTGCCTCATCAACACTTTTCACTACTTTAGCACCTATTATATAATCTAAATACTCTTTACTCCAATCATCTTCACTTGCCTCTTTAACATCATTTATTAAAGATTTTACTTTTTCATCTCCTCTAATCTCAACATTTTTTTCTCTTAATGCCTTTACTATGATTGGAAGAAACTCATTTGCTATATTTTCATTTATAATCATCTTTTCTGCTGCATTACAAACTGCTGGTCTTGATGTTTTTGCATTTATTATTATATCTCTTGCCATATCAAAGTCACAATCTTCATCTACATATATATGACAATTGCCAACTCCTGTTTCAATTACTGGTACAGTTGCATTTTTTACAACTGTTTGTATAAGTCCAGCTCCACCTCTTGGAATTAAAACATCTACATACTCATTTAATTTCATCATTTCTAATGCTGTTTCCCTACTAGTATCTTCAACTAATTGAACCGAAAACTCTGGTAATCCAGCTTCTTTTATAGCATTAGCTAATATTTTTACTATTGCTTTATTAGAATTTATAGCTTCACTACCACCTCTAAGTATTACAGCATTTCCTGTTTTTAAACATAGCCCTGCTGCATCACATGTTACATTGGGTCTAGCTTCATATATTATCCCTATTACTCCCATTGCAACTCTTTGCTTTCCTATTTGAAGACCATTTGGCCTTTTCCACATTTCTATTACTTCTCCAATAGGATCTTCTAAAGCTATTAGCTCTCTTAATCCCTTAGCCATATCCTCTATTCTTAATTCATTTAGTGATAATCTATCTAACATAGCCTTGGATGTTCCTTTTTGAACTGCTCTATCCAAGTCTTCTTTATTTGCTTTTATGATTTCATTTGTATTGTTAATTAAAGCATTTGCCATTGATTCTAATGCTTTATTTTTTTCAGTAGTCGATGCTATTCCTAAATCATATGATGCTTCTTTAGCCCTTTTACCTAACTCATAAATACTTAGCATTAATAATTCTCCTTCACTTTTATTTTTCAGTCTATTACTAATTTATTTTTAAGCTTTGCGTAGCAAAATATCCTTTATTTTAATTCTACATTTTACATTTCAAAAGCTTCTTATAAACTTTTAAATAGTGTTCCTATTTCCTCACCATTTAATATGTTTAAAATTATTTTAGGGTCTTCTCCATTAGCTAGTACCATATCTACTTGAGATTCAGTAGCTGTCTTAGCAGCTGTTAATTTTGTTATCATTCCACCTGTTCCAAGATTACTTCCAGCTCCTCCACAGCATTCCTCAAGTTCTGGAGTAATTTTATCTATTTCCTTTATTAGTTTTGAATTTGGATTTTTCCTAGGATCTGAATCATAAAATCCATCTATATCTGATAATATAATTAAAAGATCAGCATTAATTAATTTAGCTACTATAGCTGATAGGTTATCATTATCTCCAAATCTAACTATATTTTCTATTTCATCTATAGCAACAGTATCATTTTCGTTAACTATAGGTATTATTCCGCTTTCTATTAGAGTTTCAAATGTATTACATACATTTTCTCTAATATGGCTATCTTCAACTACATCTCTTGTTAAAAGAACCTGCCCTACAGTATGGCTATACTCTCCAAAAAATTTACTATAAATATGCATTAACTCACATTGTCCAACTGCAGCAACAGCTTGCTTTTCTCTTATAGTCTTAGGCTTTTCCTTTAACTTAAGCTTAGATACTCCAACTCCTATTGCCCCTGAAGTAACTAATATAACTTCTTTTCCTGAATTCATTACATCTGATAATACCCTAGTTAACTTTTCTATTCTTGTTAAATTAATTTTACCATTTTCATATGTTAATGTTGAAGTTCCTACTTTAACTACAATTCTATTAGAGTTTTTAACTTTACTTCTAGCATTCATCCCACTATCCCCCTGATATTATTCTTTGTTTAATTATAATTTTTTTTGCATCTTTTTTCTACATAATTTGCTTTATTCCTTAAACTCCTTCAACTTTTCTTCTACTTCTTTATTAAAATATTTAAAAATAACCTTACCTAATGAATAAATTGGTACTACTACAAATGCCCCTATTGGCCCAACCAAACTTGCTGCCCCAACCACTAAAAAAATATCTGTTATTGGATGTATGTTCATTGTTTTACCCATTATTAATGGTACAATAATTCTTCCCTTAAGAGTTTGAGCAATTATTACTAATATAGATAACTTTATAATCATATTCCATCCTAAAGCTATTGCAATTATATACGGAATAATCATAGATATAAAGAATCCTACAAATGGTATAAAAGCTAAAACAAAAGTAACTGATGATAAAAGTAAAGGACTTGCCATCCCTATAATTTTATATCCAATAAAGACCATCAGAGCTAAAGAAAAAGCTACCTTAGCTTGACCTAAAATATATGATGATAAGACTTCATCGCTTTCTTCTACAATATCATGAAGCTTATACTTATATTTCCCAGGAAATATATTGACTATATTTTTTTTAATCTTCTCTTCATCTTTAAGAAGATAAAATACTATTAATATAACAAGTAAAATATCCGAAAATAATTGCATTCCTTTATCAAATAATCCCCTTAGGCCACTTGCTAATAAAACAGCATATTTTTGTATATCTCCTAAAAACTTCTCATAATAATTTAATTCAAATATATCACCTTTAAAAAATTCACCTACTCCATATAAATTTCCTTTTTCCTCTACTATTCTAAAAAATATCATTTTCAAATTTATAAATTGCTCAATAAAATAATCTCCAAAATATTTCATGATTCCAGCTGCAATAAAAAAGAAAATTAATAAAGTTAAAGACGCTGCACTTCCTCCCTTCATATTTTTTTTTAGAAATATATTATTAAGAGGTTTTAGTATATAAAACAAAAATACTCCAAATATTATTGGTATAATAACTACTGCAAAAATTACATTTATAAAATTTCTCAACACTGAAATTTTTCCTAGCAATATCACCAATATAGCTAATAAATTAAAAATAATTAAATATGTAATAACATTCTTCTTATGCATAAACTACTTCTCCTTTGCTAAAATTAATTAAGTTTAGTTTATCCTTAGAAAAAAATATTATTATATATACCTTTAATTTTAATACTCTTATAAAAAGTCTGTTAACTATTTAATATAGAACCAATATTATTAAATTACATAAAATATATATATTTATAAAACTTAGAAATTATAGTTAACTATAATTAATTGCATAAATTTTAGTTAAATTTGTATAAAAATCTATTGATTTAAAGTATTAAAATGTATTAAAATAAAATCCTATGTATAAATATTAATTTTTTGGATATAAAGGAGATCGGAATGAAAAATTTAACTAAAGATGGATTTTCATTAAAATCATCATTATTCTTTATTCTTCCATCCTTAATAGGAGTACTTCTATTTATGATTCCTATTAACTTTAATGGAGAAATAACAATACCAGTAGCAATATTATCAAAGTTCTTAGCTAAATCTCTTGGAGATTCATTAACTTTAATAATAACTATAGCTATTTGTACTTCTGCTATTGTGAGTGTAATAACTAAAATTTTCAAGCCAAAATTTATAGTAAAAAATGAATTTTTGAACACATTGTTTAATCCTAGTTCCATTTGGTTTATTGCTAGAATAATTGGAGCTGTATTTTGTGTTTTAGCTTTATTCAAATTTGGACCAGAATTTATAGTTAATGATTCAACAGGATCATTTGTATTAAATGATTTACTTACAATATTATTTACTATTTTCTTTTTTGCAGGACTTCTATTACCATTGCTTTTAAACTTTGGCTTATTAGAATTTTTTGGTGCAGTACTTACTAAAGTTATGCGACCAATATTTACATTGCCAGGGCGTTCATCTATAGACTGTATAACTTCTTGGCTTGGAGATGGAACTTTAGGCATAATATTAACAAATAAGCAATATGAAGAAGGCTTTTATTCTAAAAGAGAAGCAGCTATAATCAGTACAACTTTTTCTGCTGTTTCAATAACTTTTAGTTTAATCGTAATAGATACAGTTGGTTTATCTCATTTATTTATACCATTTTATTTGACAGTTAGTATTTCTGGAATTATTGCGGCTATAATAATGCCAAGAATTTATCCATTACGTAAAATTCCTAATACATATTATAATAACCAAGAAAAGAAGAACGATGAATCAATACCATACGGATATTCCTCTTTCTCTTGGGGATACAAAAAGGCTATAGATAAAGCATCTCAAAACACTGATATAAAAAGCTTTTTCATAGATGGGTTTAAAAATGTAATAGATATGTGGCTTGGAGTACTTCCAGTTGTTATGGCGCTTGCAACTATAGCTTTAATAATAGCTGAATATACTTCTGTGTTTCAAATTTTAGGATTACCTTTTATACCATATCTTAAGCTATTACAAGTTCCAGAAGCAGTTGCTGCTTCTCAAACTTTAGTTGTTGGATTTGCTGATATGCTATTACCATCTGTTTTAGCTGCAAATACCATTGCTAGTGATATGACTAAATTTATAGTTGCTTGTACTTCCGTTTCTCAATTAATATATATGTCCGAAGTAGGTGGAGTTCTACTTGGATCAAAAATTCCTGTATCATTAAAGCAACTATTAATAATTTTTATAGAAAGAACTATAATCACTTTACCTGTAATTGTTATTGCTGCCAATATAATATTTTAATAAAAAGCTGTATCTTTTCAGATACAGCTTTTTTCAAATATTATATTAAGTTTAAATGATTTATATAAATCTCATATCATATTTTCAAATATCTTATAGAAGTTTATAATTCCATACCCTAATTGAGGATTAGGATATATATCGCCAGGCCTTTTTAACGTTCCTCTATTTAAAAATGTCTTAATACTTTGAGAGTACATATAAGAATAATTTTTATCTACTATCCCCCATTCAAATAATAAGACACATGCGCCAGCTCCTATAGCTGCTGCTAAACTAGTTCCATTTATAATATCAACTTTATTATTTATACCTACAGTCATAGTATTAACTCCACCTGCTGCAAAATCAATTACATCTTTATATGCATTTCTAAGAGCAACTCCTGAGTATGCCAATAAATTATTGTTATTTTGATTATACGCAGCTACAGTAACAATAAATTCTGAATCTCCAGGAATGGTTAAAGTACCATATTGATCACTTGATATAAATCTAGTTCCAGGTAAAGTCAATCCTCTTTGTGGTAACCATGCATTATACTCTGCCATTTTTCCAAGCCTTAGTCGAATACGTATTTTCCATATTCCAGGACGTATATCGTGAAAATATATTCTAATTAATTGATCTCCTGTATATTCCTCTGGTAAGTTATAATATATTGACACTCTTGTTTGTTCAAAGATAAATGAATATTCTTTACTTATATTTAATATGGCTGGTATAAATCCAGTATCTGCTCCTGATGGACCTATTAAATTTATTTCAATTATATTAGGTAAGCCGACCCATACTTCCATAGATAATATTTTTTGTTCCTTCTCTACTATCATTTCTATAGCTTCATATTCATTTTTATCCTTGATAATTCCTGAAGCATGGCAATCCTGTATCCCTTCATTTCCTGTTCCTGTAACAACAACAAGACCTACATTACTCGATACTGCTGCTATATAATTATCTAAAATATGCTCACCCTTATGATTTCCACTATTCGTTCCTAATGGCAATAATATAACAACAGGTTTCCCACTTGCCAAAAGGTAATTCTTTAAATATTCTATAGCAAATAAAATTGATGTAATATTATATGCAGGGGTCTCTACTCCATAATTATACTTTAAAAAATTTGATTGGATTAATTTTATAGCAACAAATTCACATTCTGGAGCAATACCCTTTAACATTGGATTTTTTCCTAAGGCCCCTACTATTCCAGCCATATTAGTTCCATGTCCAATTTCATCTCTACTAGGTACTATATCATATGGGTTTCCACCCTTATTATATGTCTCTATCGCTTCATTAATTTGATCCTTCTTATATACAGTCCCTAATACTATATTATTGTTATCACTATTTGAACCAATACTTTGATCCCATATTTCATTTATTCTAGTCTTCCCATTAATATCCTTAAACTCATCACTTAAGTAATCTATTCCAGTATCTATTATTCCAACTACTACTCCTCTACCCCGTAAGTTTAATGGTAATTCAGCCTGCAATGTATTAACTTGCGTTGCATCGATGGCTGATATACTATGCAAAGTATATATTTCTGGAGGTAGTACATAAACTATTTCAAAGTTGTCTGAGCCATAAAATCTATTAATTAAATCAGTTATTTCTGTAGTATTTTCAAAAGAATTTATTAAACTCGATTTAATATATACAGAAGCGTATTCATTATTAATTACTATTATATAAATTCCAGGATTATTTGTAATTGTTCCATTAAGCTCACCTACATATTCAACTAAATAACTAACATAATTGATACTGCTAAATATATATTCCGGAGTTGCAAAACTATTAACTTCCATTTACTATCCTCCCATTTAGTTTCTTATAATATCATTTGGAATTCTAATATATAAATTTCCAATCAAATATTCCAACATATCGTTATTAACTCGATAGTTTCCACCAAGAACCTTAAAAACCTCCAGTAAATTTAACCTTCCATATCCTAAATCCTCATTTGGATATTCATATATATCATCTCTATCTGCTGAATATATCAATAAACTTCTAAGCTTAATTGAATACATAGATAAATTATTCTTATCAACAATTCCCCACTGTAATAATAATGCGCAAGCTCCTGCAACTATTGAAGCTGCTGCTGAACTTCCACTTACTTTACTTATGTTATTGCTCCCTGAAGATGTAGTCAAAATATTGATGCCTTCAGTAGCTATATCTGGATTAATTAATCCATTTGTATTAAATCCCTTTCCTGACGCTGATACTAAACTATTATTTAGTCCATTATAATATGCTACTGTTATTAAATTCTTAGCAGTAGACGGTATAGTTAATGTATTATACGGATTAGGATTAAGAAATTTTGTACCTTCTGGCAAAGTATACTTATCTTGTAACCATATGTCATATCTTCCATCCGTTATATATTCTCCTCTTAACTTTATCATCCAGATTCCTGGCTTTATTTCCGAAAAATTTAATATAAATAATTGATGCCCTGTGAAACTTTCAGGATCATAAGATCTTATTTCAACTTTAGTATTAATTAAATAAAATATTCTTGTATCTCTAGATTCAATATTGGGAACTATAACCCCCGATTCTTCTCCACTAGGAGCTATTATGTTTAATGACATTTTATTGGGTTTTTGAATCCATATATGCATAACAAATATTTTTAATTCTTTAGTCATTAATAGCTCAGAGTTTTTAACTTCTCCTTCATTTGATATAAAGTTTGTAGAATGTCCCTCATAATTTCCAGCATTACCAGTTCCAGCAACAAAAACAATATCCCTTCTTCTAGCTATTGCTGTTATAAACCTTGCTGTAATATTATGTCCGTCATGGCTACCATTATAGCTTCCGACTCCAATATACAATACAAGAGGCTTTCTTAATTCATATGCTGACCTTCTTAAATATTCAATTGCAGATAAAACCTCAGAATTATTATAAGCCGGCACAACTGGCAAATTATTTTCTCTCAATATTTTTATATAATTAGGAGAAGGTAATAGCTTTACTATCATAAATTCACAATCATTAGCTATGCCTCCGATATTAGGGTCATACCCCCTCGCTCCTATTATCCCAGCCATATTAGTTCCATGTCCTATTTCGTCTTTACTTGCTACAATATCGTATGGATTATGTCCTATTCTACTACTTTCAATTGCTCTATTTATATCCTCATTAAGATACTCTGATCCTATATATAAGTTTCCTTTCCTATTTGTATTAATTGTTTGATCCCATATCTTTATTATTCTAGACGTACCATCTTCTCTTATAAACTCTTTATTTAAGTAATCTATTCCCGTATCTATCATCCCTACGATTATTCCTTTTCCTGTTAAATTCAGATATTTATTAATCTTAACTGCACTTATACTATCTATATTTATAGGTGATGTATCTTGTAATACATAAATAGATCTTGCTTCAACAAAAATAATTGAAGGTACATCTTTTCTTAATCTATCTAAATTTTTTTCTTCTACAGATATAACTGCAAGATTTTCATTAATAATATCCCCACAAGCATAATCTACTTTATCAATTTCCTCTTTAAAATTCCCTCTATATTCAATTACAAACCCTGGTGAATTTTCATCCAAATAATTTTTACATCCAACAGTATTTTCCATACATATCCTCTCAAAGAAATTAATAATATATCATATGTGCTTTTTATCATATCGCTTATAATTTATATATTTATTATTTAAAATTAAACAATTTATAATTTTAATTCTATTTATTCTGTTCTTTTTAATTCTAATCCGTAAATAACATACAAAATTTGTAAAATACTATTAATCGTTCGACTTTTTATTTAAATGTATTGCTATTAATTTACTAATAGTTTATATTGTAAATAAATGGAGTATTCCATTTATTGTAAAGGAGGTGATATAGTTACCTTCGATGAAATAATAAGCATCATCGCTTATTATTTATTAACATTTTTGTTCCTAAAAATTCATTGTCACTTCACTCAATATAGGAACTAATAAACACTTCAGAAAAATCTAATAAATTACATTTAATATGTTCCATTTAGTATACAAATACTTTATTGGAGTATTTAACAAACCTTTTTATAAACATTTCTTAGGATACAAAATGCGTATTTTGTATGCTAATTAAAGTATTCTTAAGTTTTTAATAAACAACTGATCTTTCCTTTTAGATGTACAAATGTTTAAAGTGAGTCTCTTATTTTTTCTAAAAATATTCAACTTACTTTAATCTAATATCAAATTATTAGATATTTACCTACTCAAAAAAAGATCCTCATTCAATATACAGATGAGAATAAATAAATATATTGTTAGGAGGTAAATATAATTGAAGAAAAACTTTCTTAAAAAAGTTATTTGCACACTTTTGACAACCTTCGTTACACTTACATCCACTTCATTTATTACTAAAGCAGCTACAAATGTTGGTAGTTATAATGCTGGTGTCGGAATAAAAAACTGGCCTGCACAAGTTAATGCTCCCTATGTTGATATGGTTGGCTGGGTAACTAAAAATGGCTACTATATGGGAAATGATGGTGGAGGAGCTGCTAATCTTAAAAGACTATCAGATGAAACTGGTATAAAATACTTTAACTTAGCTTTTATACAATCAACTGGTAGCATTACAAATGGAAAAATCAATTGGGGCTGGGGAGGATATTCTGTTTTAAGCGAAGGTAAAAATGATAATCAATATAACGGAATAAAACAGTCTTTAAAGGACCTAAGAGCAAGTGGTGGTGATGCATCTATATCCTTTGGTGGTGCTAGTGGAACTGCATTTTGGCAAACTTCTCAAGATGTGAATGTTCTTTATAACACCTATTTAGACATAGTAAATGGATATGCATTAACAAGAATAGATCTCGATGTTGAAGGTGGAGGCCAAAATAAACAAAGTAATATTGCTAATGCAAAGGCTGTAAATATGTTACAAGATACTACAGGAGTAGAAGTAACATTAACTGTTCCAGTTTTACCATCTGGTTTAACTCAAACTCAAATAGATTTATTAGATGCTTATTTATCTAATAATGTTACTCTAAAATATATAAATATAATGGCTATGTGCTATGGAAGTGGTACTTTACTTCCTGGAGAAAATTATGGTACAGCCTCAATAAGAGCAATAAATTCAACAAAGAATCAAATAAAAGAAGCTTATCAAAGGTTTGCCAATACTACTTTATCTGATTCTGAAGCTTATTCAAAAATTGGGGTTACAGTATCTGTAGGTTATGAAAGTTCTTCAGATCCTATATTTACTCCAGCATGGTCTCAATTAGTAGTTGATCATGCTAAGAATAAAAATATTGGAATGACTTCTTATTGGTCATTAAATAGAGATTCTCAAATAGAAAATAATCAAGGCATAACTTCTCAGTATGAGCATTCAAAGATATTTTCTAAATTTGGTTCACCAGCAACTCCTAGCGATAATACTGCTCCAGTGATTAGCGGTGTTACAGATAGACAAATTAATATTGGAGATACCTTTAATCCTCTAGCAGGAGTTACTGCATCTGACAAAGAAGATGGTGATTTAACTGGTAAGATTATTGTCACTAGCTTAGTTGATACATCTAAAGCTGGAATCTACAATGTAAACTATACAGTTTCTGATAGTAAAGGCTTATCAACTACTGTAAGTTCTACAATAACAGTAATCGATTCCTCAGTTCAGACATACAGTCCAACTAAAGTATATGTAGCTGGAGATATAGTTTTATACAACGGAGTTATGTATAAAGCTAAATGGTGGACTCAAGGAGAAACCCCTGGTGCAACTCAATGGGGCCCATGGGAAAATATAAATTAAATAAAATTAGAAATTTATTTGTAAAGGGGATTTAATATTATGATAAGGAAAAAGCTTTATAAAAAATCAAAGCCTATTGTTGCATTAACAGCAATAGCAGCAATGCTTATAACAGGTGTTACTCCAGTTAGAGCTACTGTTAATTCTAATACCGATTTTGCACCTAATGCAGTTCAACAATCTGCTCAAAAATATCGTAATGTAATGTATTATGGGGACTGGTCAATCTGGGGAGGTCAAGGTAACTTCTACCCTAAGTATATTCCTGCTGATCAATTAACCCACCTTAATTTTGCATTCGTAGATTTTGATGCACAAGGTGTTTTAAAATTCACCGATAAAGATGCTGCTACTGGTCATCCTTTAGGAAATGCCGGCGTAACTTATGGTGATGTAAATGGAGGTATTCTAAACGCATTCCAAGTATTAAAAAGTGAAAACCCTAACTTAAAAATAGGAGTATCTTTAGGTGGATGGTCTAAATCAGGTGACTTCTCAGTTATAGCTGCTAATCCTTCAATAAGAGCAACCTTTGTAAAAAATGTTATGGCGTTTATTAAATATACTAATATGGATTTTGTTGATATAGATTGGGAATATCCAGCTAGTCTTAGAGATCCAGACAAAGTTGATAATACTAATGATGAAGGAACTACTAAAGCAACTCCTGCCGACAAAGAAAACTTCATAATTTTATTACAAGATTTAAAGAATGCTTTGAATAAGCAAGGTACTGAACTTGGAAAAACCTATGAACTTTCAGTTGCTATCCCTGCTGGTAAGGCTAAAGTTGATGAAGGTATTGATGTAGCAAAATTATTTAATGTAATTGATTTTGCTAATATTATGACTTATGATATGGCTGGTGCATGGAGTACGGTTAGTGGTCACCAAACAGCACTTTATACTAATCCTAATTCTCCATTTAAAGGAGAATGCCTTTCTGTTGATGAAAGCGTTAATTACTATATTGCAAAGGGAGCAAAACCTGAAAAAATAGTTATTGGAGCAGCTTATTACACACGTGGCTGGGAAAAAGTAAGTAATAATGGCCCCGATGCTGCTAACCCTGGATTATTTGGAACAGCCGCAGTAGTCAATAAGGATGCAGACCTTTCCCCAACACCAGGTGCTCTTAATGAAGCTCCAATAAAAAATGGTGAAGGTGGTCGTGCCGGTGGTGTATGGTCATACAATGCTCTTAACCAACTCAAAGCAAAATATACCGGCCTTAAAGAATATTGGGACGATAGTGCTAAAGCACCTTATTTATATAATGAAACAACTGGTGCATTCTTTACCTATGATAATGCAAGATCAATACAAGAAAAAGCTAAATATGTTAAAGATCATAATTTAGGTGGAATGATTGCTTGGATGGCTTCACAAGATGCTAAAACAACATCTACTAAACATGATGAACTAACAAAAGTAACCAAGGAAGCATTATTTGGTTCAGGTAGTCTAGACAACTATACCTTAACTTACAATAATCTTAATATAACTTCTAAATTAACTACAAGTAAACCTGCATGGGGAAGTGGTAGTGTAATAAATTTAAGCTTTACAAATAATGAAAAGCTAAGTGAATCTGGCGAAGTTCTTAGTTCTGTTGAAACTGCAGCTAAAACTCTAAAAAATGTAAAGCTTTATATTAAGACAAATGGTATTACTATAACAGGTGCTCAATACCCAAGTCCTGCAGTTAAGCAAGAAAACGGATATTACGTAATAGATTTTTCTGGATCATATGATGGAAAACTTATGAAACCTGGTCAAACTGTGTCTTTTGATTTAAACATTGCTGAATCTATAGATAATTTAAATGGATTGGTAAGTGTTGAATTATCACAAAGAATGTATTCAACATCTCCTGAAATGGGAAGACAATTTATTTATGGTAACGCAACATCTCCAGAAGATAATACTGCTCCAGTAATTAATGGAGCTACTAACAAGCAAATTTATGTTGGAGATTCATTTAATCCTCTAACAGGTGTTACTGCCTCCGATAAAGAAGATGGAGACTTAACAAACAAAATAACCGTTTCTGGTACTGTTGATACAACTAAAGCTGGAACTTACAATTTAACTTACTCAGTTGTTGATAGTAAAGGTTTAAAAGCTACTACAATAGTTACTATAACTGTTTCCGAAAAAACTTCAACTAATACTGCTCCAGTAATTAATGGTGTTACTAATAAGGAAATTAAAATTGGATCAGCCTTCAATCCATTAACTGGTGTTACTGCTTCTGATAAGGAAGATGGTGATTTAACTAATAAAATAGTTGTTTCTGGCACTGTTGATACAACTAAGGCTGGTGCTTACAATTTAACTTACTCAGTTACTGATAGTAAGGGATTAGTAACTACTGCTAAAGCAACAATTACTGTTGTTAATGATACAACTCCTGAAATCCCAACTTATAGCCCAACAAAAGCTTATGTAGCTGGTGACATTGTTATGTATAACGGCGTTAAATATAAAGCTAAATGGTGGACACAATGTGAAACTCCAGGTGCAAATCAATGGGGTGCTTGGGAAAAAATTAATTAGTACACTTAACTATTTATAATTTGAAGATGGCTAACATTTTTGTTAGCCTCTTCTATCATCTTTTTTCAATTAAGATTATGGAGGTAGAATATGAAAAAGATTAAAGTTAAACGAATAGTAACTGGAATAACACTTTCACTATTTACACTTTTTAATATATCAATACAACCTCAAGCTGCTGTCACAACTAATAATGAGAATATAACACCAACTGCTTCAGGCATTAACGATACAAATTTAAACAGAAAAATAATTGGATATTTCCCTGAATGGGCGTATAAAAGTGAGGCTCAAGGATATTTTGATGCTGCTGATTTACAATGGGAATCCTTAACTCATATTCAATATTCCTTTGGAATGATTGATCCAGCAACTAATAAAATAACACTTGGAGATAAGCATGCCGCTATTGAAGAAACATTTGCAGATCATCCATTAACTCATAATGGTAAGGCTGTTACTCTTGATCCGACTCTACCATATAAGGGACACTTCAATGTTCTTCAAACAATGAAAAAGCAATATCCAAACGTAAAGCTATTGATGTCTGTTGGTGGATGGGCTGGTAGTAGAGGTTTTTATACAATGCTAGATACTGATCAAGGTATAAATACTTTTGCCGATTCATGTGTTGAATTTGTAAGGAAGTACAACTTTGATGGTATAGATATAGACTTCGAATATCCATCTGCAACATCAACTTCTGGTAATCCAGATGATCAAGATTTAGCTGAACCTAGAAGAGGTAAGCTAAACGAAAGATATAATCTATTAATGAAGACATTAAGAGAAAAACTTGATGCCGCTGGAAAGCAAGATGGTAAAAAATATCTTGAAACAGCTGCAGTAACTGCATCTTCATGGGTTCTTGGAGGAATGAGTGATAATTCTTATGCTCAATATTTAGATTTCCTTAGTGTAATGTCTTATGACTTCCACGGTGGTTGGAATGAGTTTGTTGAAAATTTAGCTAGTATATATCCTGATCCAGCCGATAGAGAAACTATACAAATGGCTATGCCTACATTAAATATGGATTGGGCTTATAAATACTATAGAGGAGTCTTACCTCCTGAAAAAATAATTATGGGAATCCCTTACTATACAAGAGGATGGGAAAATGTACAAGGTGGAACTAACGGACTACACGGTTCTAGTAAAACACCTGCTACAGGAATATATAACGTTTGGGGAGATGACGTAGATAATAATGGTGTCTTAGACCCTGCAGGAGCTAATCCATTGTGGCACGTATTAAACTTAATGGAAAATGATCCAAATCTAAAAGTTTATTTTGATGAAGTTGCTGGAGTTCCATACGTTTGGCAAAATGAAAAGAAAGTATTCCTATCTTTTGAAAATGAAAAATCAATAGATAAAAGAGTAGAATATATTAAAAACAAAAACTTAGGTGGAGCATTAATATGGGTAATGAATGGAGACTTTGGTCCAAATCCTAATTATAAACCAGGCTCTACTAATATAAATGAAGGTAAATATAATTTTGGTGATACACTAACAAGTAGATTAAGGTCTGGCCTAGATGCAATAGGCAATTGTAAAGTAACAGATGATTCTATTCCAGGATTATCTCAAACTGATGTAGAGGTTGTATTTGGAGGAAAATATGATCATCCAAATTACACTTATGATATCAAAGTTACAAATAAAACAGATAAAGCAATAGATAAAGGCTGGACGGTAAGTTTTGATTTACCTAAATCCGCAATATTCGCTCAACCTCAAGGCGGAACTGCAACAATTGAAGATATTGGAGATTTTAATAGAGTTACAATAACATCATCAGGATGGCAAAACCTTGGAGTTGGAGAAACAGCTTCATTAGCAGGATCAATTAAACTATGCTTTGGAGGAGTAAAAAATTTAACTTTTAATGGAATGCTTCCATCAAATGTTCCTTCAAACGGAAACTATGCTCCAACATTAAAAGGAATTTCAAATACTTCAATAAATTTAGGTGATTCATTTAATCCTTTAACAGGAGTTACTGCTTCTGACAAAGAAGATGGTGACTTAACTAGTAAGATCTCAGTTTCTGGATCAGTTAACACATCTAAAGCTGGTGACTATACTCTAAAATACACAGTTACAGACAGCAAAGGATTAGCTACAACTAAGGAAAGAATAATAACTGTTCTAAGAATATTAGAACCTGGACAACAATTCTATGATTCAAGTAAAACTTACAAATATGGAGATCAAGTTGTTTATAAAGATGCGCTATATGAATGTATTTCTTGGTATATACCTCCTACAGATGATGGCTCTCCAGCTAACACAAAATATTGGAAATTAATAAGAGTACTTCCTGATGGATCAACTCCTACTGAAAATACAGCTCCTGTTATTAATGGTGCAGTTAACAAGCAAATTTATATTGGAGATTCATTTAATCCTCTAACAGGTGTTACCGCTTCTGATAAGGAAGATGGCGATTTAACTAGTAAAATAACTGTTTCTGGTACTGTTGATACAACTAAAGCTGGAACTTACAATTTAACTTATTCAGTTTCTGATAGCAAAGGTTTAAAAGCTACTTCATCAGTTGTCATAACTGTTTCCGAAAAAACTACAACTAATACCGCTCCTGTTATTAATGGAGTTTCTAATAAACAAATTAATATCGGTACAAGCTTTAACCCTCTAACCGGTGTTACTGCTTCTGATAAAGAAGATGGTGATTTAACTAGTAAAATAGTTGTTTCTGGTACTGTTGATACAACTAAAGCTGGTGCTTACAATTTAACTTACTCAGTTACTGATAGTAAAGGACTAATAACTACTGCCAAAGCAACAATTACTGTTGTTAATGATACAACGCCAGAGATTCCAACCTATAGTCCTACTAAAGCTTATGTAGCTGGTGATATTGTTATGTATAACGGTGTTAAATATAAAGCTAAATGGTGGACACAAGGTGAAACTCCTGGATCAAATCAGTGGGGTGCTTGGGAAAAAATCAACTAAATTAATATAGTTTATCTCTCCTTTAAATATTAAATATATAAAAAGACAGTATAGAATTTAATCAATTTAAACTCTATACTGTCTTCTTTTTTAAAAAATAATCGTTGTATTCTTATTACTTAATTACTATATTCATTAATCTAGTTAAATCTAATCCCTGAATGCTAGTTACAATTGCACCTGATAAATCACTTATTTCAACATCTATTTCAGTTATATCACAAGTGGTCAAATCCACTTTATTTAATGATGTCTTATTAAAATATGAAGCAGTTAAATCTGTATTATTAAAACTAACTTTATCAAATTTAACCTGTTGAAATATGCTTTCTTTGAAATTACAATCTTCTATACATACATTCTTTAGCTTTGAATAAGATAAATTTATATATTTTCCTAGGGAGTCGCGAAACGCGACATCCTTTATATTACACTCATCTAACTTTGCTCCAAGTAATTTACAGTTAATAAACTCTACTCTATGTATACTCCCATCACCTAAATCAACATTAGATAAATCACAATTTTCAAATCTTGTATCTAATAAGTCAATATTTCTAAGTGATGAACTTTCAAATACTACATTCTTAAATATACAAGAATCTATTGTAACTCCTTTACTAATCATATTTTCTATTGCTATATTTTCTACTATTTTATTTTGAATCTTATCAGCTTCAATTATTTCCTCTGTGATATCTTCTACTTCTTCAAGCTCATCTAGGAACTTTGGCTTTTGAATATTAACTTTCATTGCCATATACCCTCCATATACATTAAACATTTTAATAAATTATTTCCATTCATAACATATTAATTTTATTATATTACAATTAAAGGTTTAGTTATATAATTTACATAAAAATTATTAGATGGATATCAATACTATTATGTTCATATATTTCGTCATTTTATAAATTTAAATATGTATCTATATTAATAGAGCTAAACTAAATACAATAAATATCTGAAAACTCTTTACCACATTTATTAATAAGCTCTCCTACTTCCGCATTAACTTCTTTACTATTTTCTAGTTCATTTGAATATAGTCTTATTGTAACTTCAGTACCCACTCCTACTTCACTCTCTATGTTAATAAGTCCGCCATGCATTTCTACTAACGACTTCACTATAAATAAGCCTAATCCACTACCTTCATGTTTTCTTGACAAACTCTTATCTGCTTGTCCAAATTTATTGAAAACATTCTCTATATATTCTTTAGGAATTCCTTCGCCATCATCTTTTACAGTTATATCCACATAATCTTCATATGCATTAATATTAACTACTATATTTCCTTCTCCATGAATATGTTTTATTGAATTAGATAATAAATTTAATATTATCCTTTCAATACTCTCCTTATCGCACTTTACAATTTTTTCTTCTTTATTCGTATCAAATATTATTGATATATCTTCAGATCTAATATAATCTACTACTGCTAAAGCTATATTTTCTACTAATGATACAATATTATAATTGTTTATAGATATTTCATAATCTCCAGAATCAATTTTTGTTATATCTATTAAATTATTTACTAATCGTTCTAATCTAAAAGCATTTTTCTCTATTGACCTAGTATATTTTTTAAGAATTATATCATTTAAGTTTTCTTTAGCTTTATTTTCTATGTATGTATTAATCAATTTGCTTGCACTAATTATTATGTTTAACGGGGTTTTAAACTCATGTGATATATTTGTAAAAAATTCATTTTTTAAAGTTTCCATTTGTATTTCATGTTCTAATATACTTTTCTTTTCATTTAATGTAATTTTATCGCTTATATTATCAGCAAATCCCATAATAAACTTTACTTTTTCAAATTCATCTAAGACTACAAATTTTATTACATTATGCCACATATATTTATTTCCTATATTAACCTGTTGAGGCATAACAAAATAACCCTTTTCTTCGATTATTTTTCTATCTTCATTTTTAAATATATTTGATTGATTTATGTCCCAAATATAACTATCATCTTTTCCTATTATCTCAGATTTATCTATACATAGGACATCTGCATATCTCTTGTTAGAATATACATATTTACCATTTATATCTTTTATCCAAGCAATTAACGGTATATTGTCTAAGATCAACTCTAAATCACCTATATTATATGATTTATTTTTTAATTCCTTTAAAGTTATTAAGCTTAATTCTATTCCATCTATAATAATATCCTTAATAATAGGATCAAATATAATTTCTTTATTATTTTTATCATTAATAATTATGTGTCTATCTGATTTATATTTGTCTGTAAGTAGTTCTAATATGTTAAGGTCATTTAGCTCTTTTAAATTATCTCCTAATAAATCTCTTAGTGCCTTATTATAGAATTTTATTTCTCCGTCTTTTACAAGTAAAATATAATCTTGCAATATATCTATAAATTCTTCCATAGATTATACCCCTTTCATACACATTTCACCCATTAAAATATTATCATTTTAAATTTTCCAATTCAACCTATTAATGTTTTTTAATAACATTTGAATGTTTATATAAAAAAAGTGGCACCTAAATTATAGATACCACTGCAAATTCAATATATTAAATTCTTCTTGCTACTTCAGATGCCTCTTCTATACAATTAAGTGCTCTACGAGCTCTAACTGCATCTCCAATTACGTGATATGGTATATTATTTTCTTTGCAATAGTCAGATATTGATTCAAAATTACGAGATCTTGCTCCTATTGCAACTATAACTGAATCACATGGAACTTCTTCAACTACTCCATTTCTATCTATAACTATTGATTTTTCCTTTATTTCAACACATTTTGCTTCAGTTATGGTCTTAATTCCTTCATGATATAAGCTTTCCATAACACAAATCTTTCTTAATTGTCCTAAATCCTTTGCTACTTCATTAAGCATTTCCACTACAGTAATTTTATTAACATTTCCTGATAAATACTCAGCAACTTCTAAGCCAACTAGGCCCCCTCCAATTACAACTATATCTCCATTTACCCTCGCTTTTCCTGCAAGTATATCATGAGAATTAGTTACATGAGGTAAATTTGCTCCTGGTACATTTAACTTTATTGGTTCTGAACCAGCTGCTATTATAACTTCATCTGGATTTATATCCTTAATTACTTCAGCATTAACAGGTGTTGATAATTTTATTTCAACTCCCTTTCTCTTAGCCATTTCTCCCATTGCTATAGCAGCTTCCTTCATTTCTTCTTTTCTTGGTGCTGCACCAGCAAGAACAAATTGTCCACCTAGTGAATCAGATGCTTCACATAAAATTGGATTATGTCCTCTATCCTTTAATTCTATAGCAGCTTCTAATCCAGCTACTCCCCCACCAACTATTAATACATTTTTAGGATTATCAGTTTTCTTAATAACAAATTCGTCTTCTCTACCTAAAGCAGGATTTCTCATACAAGTTATAAATGGTGCATCTGGATTTGAAAATCCATCATAACAACCTTGGTTACATCCAACGCAACGTACTATATCATCAACATTTCCATTCTTAGCTTTATTACAGAATTCTGGATCAGCTAATTGAGCTCGTCCTATAACAACCATATCTGCTTTTCCACTTCTAATTATTTCATCTGCTTGCTCTGGATCATTAATTCTTCCAACAGCAACAGTAATCATTCCAGTTTCTTTTTTAATTCTTGCTGCATTTTCAACATTAAATCCTCTTGGTACGTCAACTGGTGGCACTTCATATTTTATAGCTGCACTTGAAAAATTTCCACGTGATACATCAAGTACATCTACTCCAGCCTCTTTAGCCCATTTACAAAATTGAATAACTTCTTCTATAGTAAGTCCATCTTCTACACAATCATCATGAGCATCTATTCTCATAAATAAAGGCATATCTTCTGGTATGTTTTCTCTTATAGATTTTATACACTCTAATAAAAATCTAGCACGATTTTCTAAGCTTCCACCATATTCATCCATTCTTTTATTAAAAGCCTTACTTAAGAATGAGTGTGGTGTGTAATTATGTCCAGCATGAAACTCTACAGTATCATATCCTGCTTCTACAGCACGTCTAGCTGCATCTCCAAAAGCCTTAATACATTCATTTATTATTTCCTTGCTTGCAGCTTTTATAACATAGTCTGTTCCTTCAACTTTAAAATCACTTGGAACTACTACCATTGAAGTTTGATCTCCAAATAATACAGCTGAACCGCCAAGCCATAATTGTACTCCTGCCTTTGCTCCACCTTCATGTATTGCATCAGCAAGCTTTTTCATTCCTGGAATATATTTATCATCCGATAGTGCTAAAAAGTTTTTTGGTGCAGCTTTATCATATACAGAACATACTTCTGTGAAGTTTAAGCCATTTCCTCCTAAAGATCTTGCAGCATGGTAATTTATAAGCTGATCAGTAACTACCTTCTCATCTTTTACCATCTTTGTTCCCATTGCAGGAAATTCAATTCTATTTCTTATTTCCATTCCTCTAATTTTTATTGGACTAAAAAGATCATTAAATGCCATTTCGCTACCTCCAAAATTTGATTTTCAATATTTCCCTCACATTCATTATATGACTTTGTTAAAATTAAATCAATATGTTTCAAACATTTTGTTTTAATTTTAACAAAAAAAATTATCTCATTTATTAAATGAGATAATAACCTACATCTTCATATCATTTCCTTTTAACATCTTTAGTATATATTTTATGTAATTAAGTCTTGAATCTATATTATTTGATATTTCCTCACCAAAAAATTCATGATCTTCACCCATAAATGGATATATAATAGACGAAATAAATATAGCTTTTTTATATTTAACTTCCTCGCCTTCACAATTTAAAACCTCTATCAATGTACTATCCAATTTTCTATTTTTTTCTTTTGTAGTTTCAATTATCTTTACATCCATTTCATCCTTTTCTTTTGAATCAGTGGCCTCCTTATTCATAACAAGTACACCAGGATATCTTAACGAATATTCTATGATTTCATTAGCGCATCTAATAAGTCTCTCTTCATTACTTAACTCTTCATCATCTAATGGCGAATATGCTTGAGTAATATTGTCTATATAAAATTGTTTAACATATTTCAGCATATTATCCTTACTACCAAAATAGTAATTTATTGCACTTACATTTACTTCAGCTTCTTTTACTATTGTTCTAATTGAAACATTAGTTGATCCATTTTTTCCAAAAAGATATAATGCTCTATCCAAAATTTTTTCTTCTATCCCCTTTAGTTCCTTCATATCTTCACTCCCAATCTATTTTAGCTTTATCTCTCTATTTAAAATATAAAATTCTCATATTATATAAATCAAATTAAAAATATTATATCAATTTACTATTTATATATCAAAACTTTAATATATTTTTCTTAATGAATAATTTTCATAAAAATTACTAAAATAAAATCTATTGACTCCAACCTTAGGTAAGCCCATATACTCGAAGAAGGAGGTGATACAATGTTATATACAGTTAAAGAAGTGGCAAATTTATCTGGAACAACGATAAAAACTCTTTATCATTATCAAAAAATAGGTTTATTATTACCACAAAAAATTTCAGAAAATGGCTATAGATATTATGGTGATAAAGAACTTGAAAAGCTTCAACAAATTTTATTTTATCGTGAGCTAGATTTCCCGCTTGAAAAAATTAAACTTTCACTCGAAAGCGAACCAAGTAGATTAAAGTGTTTATATGAACAACAATCGTTACTTAAAACACGTAAAAACAAATTAGTTGATATTCTAAATACAATAGAAGAAACTATTAAATATGAAAGGAATGGAAAAAGTATGAATAAAGAAAGTATGTTTATAGGGCTAAATGAAAAAGAGTGGGAAAATGCTATTTCAGGTCAAAACAAACATTTAGATAAACAATATAATTTTAAATTAGATACAGATAAAATAAAAGTCGATGAAATGAATGAAAAGGCTACTGAAGCAAGCACATTTATGAACTTTATGGCTAAAGCTTTGAAAGATAACTTAAATCCTAATGATAATAGTGTGATGGAAGCCATTAAAAATCACATTAATTTTCTAAAAAATGATATTGAAATTGATGCTAAGGTATTTGCAGCACAATCAAGATTCTTTTTATCCGATGAATTTCATCGAGGAATGCTAGAAAGCCAACAAACTGGATTAAGTTATTTTATTTGTATCGCAGCTGAGACATATGCTTCATTATAAAATTATTATTAATTTATAAATCATTCATTCTATAAAAATAATTTATATACTATATTATAAAGAAGACAGTAGTTAACAATCACCTCTTCTGTCTTCTTTAATAAAATTTTTATATTCTCCATATATTAAACAATAATTAAATAAATGGCACACATAATTTACAATCATCTATAGGTGAATCTATAAGCTTACATTTAATATCAAATACATCTTTTATAAGTTCTTCATTTATAATTTCATTCTTTGCTCCCTGGGCTAAAATATTTCCATCCTTTATTGCAACTATATTGTCAGCATATTTTAAAGCATGATTTATATCATGAATAACCATTACTATTGTTCTATTTTCCTTCTCATTTAAATTCCTTAAAATATTTAAAATTTCTAATTGATATTTTATATCTAAATGATTAGTTGGCTCATCTAAAAGTATTATCTCAGTATCTTGTGCTAAAGATAGAGCAATCCATGCCCTTTGCCTTTGTCCTCCAGATAGACTATCTAAACTTCTATCTTTATCATTTATTAATCCAACTTTTTTTATCGAATCTAATACTATTTCTTCATCCTTTTTACTCCAAAATGAAAATATACCATGATATGGATATCTTCCTTGCTTTACTAAATCATAGACAGTTAAGTCTTCTGGCGCATTACTACTTTGAGGAAGCATAGATAAAAGCTTAGATACCTCCTTTGAAGGCATTTTAAGAATATCCTTATTTTCCATTAATATAGATCCTTCCTTAGGCGCAAGTATTCTTGCTATAGCCTTTACTAGTGTAGATTTGCCACAACCATTTGACCCGATTAGTGCTGTAATCTTACCCTTTTCTATATCTAAATTAATATTATCTAATATAATTTTTTCATCATAACATAACTTTAACTCTTTTGCTTTTATCATATCTATATTCCCCTTCCATAGTTTCTTTTCTTAATTAAAAGATATATAAAATAAGGTGCTCCTATAAAGGATGTAAATATTCCTATCGGTAAATCCTGGGGATAAAATAACCACTTAGATGCAAAATCAGCTAAAACCGTTATTATTCCACCTATAAATATTGAAAGTGGTATTATATTTTCAAATTTAGAATCTACTAATTTTCTAGCAATATGTGGTGCTATTAATCCTACAAATGCTATTCCTCCACCAATTGTTACAGCACCTGCTGCTAGCCCTGCTGAAATACTCAATAATATTAATCTACTCTTATGTAGGTTATTTCCAAGTACAACTACAACTTCATCCTCAAGCTGATGAAGATTTAAATCTTTTATAAATATTATTGATAATATAGTAAAAATACTAAATATAATCATTATAAGTAATGCATGAGTCCAATTTGCTCCATATATGCTTCCAGTTATCCAAGTTGTAGCTTCTTTTATAAATATTACTGGACCATTGACTATTAATATATTAGTTATAGCTTTAAAAATAGCAGAGACTCCAATCCCTATTATAATTAACCTGTTTGTAGATGATGATTTTCCATTTATAATTAATATAGATAATAATGCTATAAATGAAAAAACAAACGTAAATATTGGCATATAAAATATTGATGTTGTTAAAGAATTATTCTTAGGATCCGTAAAAATAGTTAGGAATAGTAATGCTCCTACTGATCCGCCATTTACAACTCCCAATATGTCCGGAGATGCTAAATCATTTTTTACTACGCCTTGAAGAATAGCTCCTGATAATGATAAAGATGCACCAACAAAAAATGCAACAATAATTCTAGGTAATCTTATATTCATCACTAGAATAGATGAAAATCCTGCATCAATACCTATAATACTCTTTATTGCATCTAGTGGAGTTACCATTACTTCTCCTATACACAAAGAAAATATAAAGATTAATATAGTAATAATAAATAAAGCTATAGTTAACTTAATAGTCTTTTTACTTATGTTTATCATTTCGTACTCCTCCTTTTTGCAATGTATATGAAGAATGGTCCTCCTATAAGTGCAGTTAATGCCCCCACAGGAACTTCTTTAGGATAAACTATAAATCTAGATAATATATCTGCAAGTAATAGTATTGATGAGCCCGTTAATATCGAAAATGGTATAAGCCATCTATAATCATTTCCTATAAGCTTATGTACTATATGTGGTGTTATAAGTCCTATAAAAGCTATTGGTCCTGCTAATGCTACTGACACACCTGATAAAATTGCAACTATAAATATTATAAATATTTTTAAATACATTGTTCTCATTCCTAATGATCTTGCCATTTCTTCCCCTAAAGAAAACACATTGAGCTTTTTCCCAAGAAGTAATGTAATTATCATAAGTATTACTATTAATGGAATAAATTTAACAATTATATCTAATTTCTGACCTTCAACCGATCCCGTCATCCAATAAATAACCTGTTCCAAAGCAGTTTCATTTTTATATAAAATTCCTTGTGATAATGAGAAAAATAATGCCCCTAGTGCTGTTCCTCCTAAAGTTAATTCCATTGGGTTTATATCTCCAGAAAGACCTCCACACAATAAATAAACAAGTATTGATGCTAACAACGCACCTAAAAAGGAAGTCCAAGCAAGACCTAATGAGGATATGTTAGGAAAAAATGTTAGTGCTATAACTAAGATAAGTACTGCCCCTGAATTTATTCCTAATATACTTGGTGAAGCTAACTTATTTCTAGTTAGGCATTGAGTTAAAAGTCCAGCTACTCCAAGAGCTCCTCCAACCAAAAGTGAATTCAAAGTTCTTGGAACTCTTGAAGTTCTTATAATAATATGTTCCTGAGAGTTATTAAAATTTTTATATGCGTCTATTAATGTACTATAAGAAGTATGTATAAAACCCTTTGTAACACTTAAATAACATAATATAAGAGTTAATATTATAAGCAAAAAAAGCAATATCACTTTCTTACCACTTTTATTAAGAATATCTTTCATATATAATCCTCCACTTCTTAATTCGAAAAAGATTATCAATTGTTATTGATAATCTTTATCATAAATGATATCATAAATATATGTTAAAATCTATATAAAATAATCATTATATGGTTTATAAATTTTAGGAGGTATACATATGCAAAAGAAATTATTATCCATAATTTTATCTAGTGTTTTAGTTGCTAGTTTACTTGTTAGTTGCTCTAATAAAGCTGAAGATATATCTAAGTCAAATAATAGAACTATAGAGGATTCTATGGGTACTACAGAAATACCTGAAAATCCAAAAAATATTGTTATATTAACAAATGAGGGTACTGAAGCTCTTCTTGAACTTGGAGTCAAGCCTATCGGCGCTGTTACAGGATTTGGTGGGGATTGGTATGAACATACTAAAGCAGATCTTGAAGGAGTTAAATCTGTTGGAAAAGAAACTTCAGTTAATGTAGAAGCCGTTGCTGCTTTGAAACCTGATTTAATAATTGGTAATAAAATGAGACATGAAAAAATATACGACCAATTAAAAGCAATAGCTCCAACTGTTTTTTCTGATACCTTAAGGGGAGAATGGAAAGATAACTTCAAATTCTATGCTAAGGTTTTAAATAAGGAATCTGAAGGAGACAAGGCTATAAAAGACTTTGACGATAGGATAAAATCAATAAGTGATACTTATAAAGATAAGCTAAACACGGAAATTTCTCTTGTTAGATTTATGGATGGAAAAACTAGAATTTATCTTGGAGATACTTTCTCTGGAACTATTCTTAAAGAAATCGGATTCAAAAGGCCCGCAACTCAACAAGGAACAGATTTTGTTGCTGAAATTGGAAAAGAACGATTAAATGAAGCCGATGGAGATGTAATGTTCTATTTTACATATGAAATAGGAGACGGAAAAGGAGTAGCTAGAGAAAATGAATGGATAAATGATCCATTATTTAAATCATTAAATGTTGTAAAAAATAATAAAGCATATAGAGTAGATGATATAATTTGGAATACAGCTGGAGGTATAAAAGCTGCTAACTTAATGTTAGATGACTTAACTAATATGCTAAAGGAAGGTAAAATCTAAATTTATACCAATATAGTACCTTTATTAATATAATTTAAATAATATAGGGTAAGAAAAGCTTAGTACTAAAAATACTAAGCTTTTTTATTTATATATTTAATCTTATAATATCAATATATAAAGTATTACAACGATTTTATAAACATACCTTTTGATAAATCTCTTAGTCTTTGTTCATCTAAAATATATATTTTCTTATTATCACATCTTATAATTGATTCTGATTCTAACTCTTTAAACGTTCTATTTAAATGCCTATAAGTTGTTCCCAAAAATTGTGAAATTTCAAGAAATGATGAATTTAAAATTATATAATTTTTATCTGTTATATGTTCAACTAAATATGTTGCTAATCTATTTATAAGCGGATATACAAAATTATATGAGCTATTATTAATAGTTGCATAAAGCTTCTCACTTAATGAATCTGCCAAATGCCTTGTAAATTTAATATTTCCCAGGAACTTCTTTCTAATTATATCTGACGGTATTGCTATTAAATATGTATCACCTATAGCATTAATATCACAAAGTATCTTAGTATTCTTTAATAATTCTATATCTCCTATTGAATTAAAATCACTATAAAACTTTAAAAACATTGATTTACCATTTTCAAAAAGATACGATATCTTTATCTTACCATCTACAAGTAAATAATAATATTCAAGATCATCTTGTGCCTGTAATATATATTCTTCCTTCTCATAAAAATGAAGCTGAGCATATTCTATAATTTCTTCATCTAATATTTCTTCTATATTATGTTTATCAATATAGTACTTTAAAAGACTTCTATCTGATATTTTTCTCATAATTTCTCCTATAATGACATATGTCATGTATTAATTAATATAAATATTGTAATTTAGTTATAATGAAATGTAAATTTTGAAAATATATATTTTAATTAATTACTTATATT